>Ga0209048_10000087_pt1 | contig 88197 bp, 74 predicted proteins | sample FrelakmetCRP12CR_FD_187146 | JGI IMG/M metagenome (GOLD analysis project Ga0209048, IMG submission 187146) | Freshwater lake sediment microbial communities from the University of Notre Dame, USA, for methane emissions studies - CRP12 CR (SPAdes)... | ecosystem: Environmental > Aquatic >...
GCTGACTGAAATGGACCTGGATGCGGTGTTGGCGCGGCAGCCGCAACTGGCGCTGGTGGACGAACTGGCCCACACGAACGCGCCGGGCAGCCGCCATCCGAAGCGGTACCAGGACGTACTGGAGCTACTCGACTCGGGCGTGGACGTCTACACGACGCTCAACGTACAGCATCTCGAAAGCCGTAACGACCTTGTGCAGCAGATCACCGGCACTGCGATGCGCGAGACCGTGCCGGACACGCTCGTAGACCAGGCCGACGAGATCGAGATCATTGACCTGACGCCTGAGCAACTGCGCAAGCGGCTGGCGGAGGGCAAGGTGTATTTCGGCGAGCGCGCGGCGACGGCGGCGGAAAATTTCTTCCGCGAGGAAAACCTGACGGCGCTGCGCGAGATGGCGCTGCGCTACACGGCGGAGCGCGTGGATCAGGAATTGCGCGACGTGATGCGCACCAAACGCCTCAGCGGCGTCTGGCAATCCGGACAGCGCCTGGCGGTGGCAGTCGGGCCGAGTCCGTTTTCCGGTTCGCTGATCCGCTGGACGCGCCGCATTGCCGCGGCCATGGATGCGCCGTGGGTGGCCATCTATGTCGAGACTTCCCGAGTACTGGCCGAAGAGGAAAAAACGCGGCTGACGCAGAATCTGGCGCTGGCCCGGCAGTTGGGCGCGGAAGTAGTGATGACCCGCGGCGAGGACGTGGCCGAGGCGATGCTGGAAACCGCCCGCGCGCAGCACGTCACGCAACTGGTTGTGGGCCGGCCCGCGGGCCGGCGCCTGTGGCCGTTTTTCCAGCGCGACGATCTGGTGGGTAAGCTCCTCCGGCGTGGCGGCGACATCAATCTGCATGTGATCCGCCATGAGCAGGAAGGCCTGCCGCCCGTCCGTACCTGGGGTTGGCGCTGGGGCGAACAACTGTGGCGCGAATGCGCGTGGTCGGCGGCGGCGGTGGCGGCGGTGACACTGCTTTCGTGGTGCCTGCAACGGCTGACGGGCTATCAGGCCATCGGCAGCCTCTACCTCCTGAGCCTCGTCCTGATGGCCACCGTGCTCGGGCGCCGCGCCGTGCTGTTTGCCGCGGCGCTGAGCGCCGTGCTGTGGGACTTCCTGTTCATCCCGCCGCGCTTCACGTTTGTCATCGCCTCACTGCAGGACCAGTTGATGTTTGCCATGTTTTTCATCGTGGCCGTGGTGGTGGGCCGCGTGACCAGCCGCCTGCGCCTGCGCGAGGCGGCGGAGCGGATGCGCGAGCACCGCACGCACGCGCTCAACCGCCTGCTGGAAAGCATCGCCACCAGCTCCTCGCTGGCGGAGGGGCTGCGCCGCGCCGTGGCGGAAGTGGACGCCGTCTTCCAGGCCCGCACGGCGGTGTGGCTGGACGCCGGCGATGGCCAACACCTCGCGACCGCGCCGCACGCCGCCAGTTCGTTCCTGCCCGACGAGCACGAATGCGCCGTGGCGGCCTGGGCGTTCGACAAGCGCCAGACGGCGGGCCGCTTTACCGATACGCTGCCGAACGCGGCCGCGCTCTATCTGCCGCTGGTGACGTCGAATGGCGCGCTCGGCGTGCTGGGCGTCCAATGCGGCGAACGCGCCACCCTGCCGTTGGACGAACACGATCTGCTGGTTACGTTCGCCGCGCAGATCGCCGCGCTGGTCGAGCGGCATCGGCTGATGGACAACGCCAGCCAGGCGCGGTTGACCGCGGAATCCGAGCGCCTGCATCGCACGCTGCTGGACTCGGTGTCGCATGAGTTGAAGACGCCGCTGGCCGTGATCGAAGCGGCCACCGAGGGGCTGGACACGCAGTTGCAGGCGGCGGCGGTACCGCTGGGCAAAACGTTCCTCGACGAGATCAAGCAGGCCAACCGCCGCCTGGGCCGCGTGGTCAGCAATCTGCTCGACATGACGCGCATCGAAACGGGGCATCTGCCGTTACATGCGGAATGGTGCGAGCCGCTCGAACTGCTCCAGGCGACGGCCGAGCAATTGCACAATGAGATTGCGCCCGAGCGCATCCAGATCGTCGTGCCGCCGGATACGCCCCTGGTGCGGCTCGACACCGGGCTGATGGAGCAGGCGCTGTGCAACCTGCTCGCCAACGCCGCGGCCTACAGCCCCGCCGGTGCGCCCATCCGGCTGTCCGCCCAGATGGATGGCGCGACGCTGGTGTTGCGCGTCAGCGACCGCGGCATCGGCCTGGCGCCCGGCGAGGAGACGAAGGTGTTCGAGAAATTCTACCGCGGCCCGCAGGCGCGCCCCGGCGGCACGGGCCTCGGCCTGTCCATCGTGCAGGGCTTCGTCCGCGCCCACAACGGCGGGATTACCGCGGCCAACAATTTCGAGGGCGGCGCGACCTTCACCATCCGCCTGCCTGTTGAAACCGCCCAACCAACCCATGAACCCGAACCCCACCATCCTGATCATTGACGACGAGCCGCCGATCCGGCGCCTGCTGCGCGCCGCGTTGGAGCCGTCCTACCGCGTCTGCGAGGCGGAGAACGGCCAACTGGGCCTGCAGGAAGCCGTGGCCTGCCGGCCGGATATCGTCATCCTCGACCTCGGCCTGCCCGACATGGAGGGCGTCGCGGTGCTCCAGCGGCTGCGCGAATGGAGCCAGGCGCCTGTCCTCATCCTGTCCGTGCGCGACCGCGAGTCCGACAAGGTGACCGCGCTGGATAACGGCGCCGACGACTATCTGACCAAACCGTTCGGCACGGCGGAACTGCTCGCGCGGGTGCGCGTCCTCCAGCGCCGCGCGCCCGGCGCGACGGATGACCCGGTCCACGTCATCGGGCGCCTGCGCGTGGACCTATCCGCGCATACGGTGCACGTCGCCGGCCGCGAAGTGACCCTGACGGCGACGGAATTCGCGCTGCTGCGCGTGCTCGTCCACTATGCCGGCCGCGTGGTCACGCATAAACACCTTCTGCGTTCCGTGTGGGGGCCGAACGCGGAAACCCAGTCGCAATACCTGCGCGTTTACATCACGCACCTGCGCAAGAAACTTGAAACGGATCCGGCGCAAAAGCTGATCCGCACCGAGGCCGGCATCGGCTATCGCCTGCTGGCGCCGGAATGAATCAACACCGGGAACAGCCGCCATGCCCAAACCAACCGCCACGACCCCCGCGCAGCTCGCCGCTCTCCTGCGGCCGGAAGCGATCCAACTCGACGTACAGGCCCGCGCCAAAGAGCCCGCGTTGCGCGAGATCGCCGCCCTGCTGGCTGGCCACGCCGCCGTCCCCGACGTGCAGACCCTCACCGATGAAATATTGGCGCGCGAGCGCGAAAGCAACACCGCGCTCGGCCACGCCTGTGCCCTGCCGCACGCGCGCACCGACCACTGCCGCGCCATCGTGATCGTCGTGGGGCGCAGCACGGCCGGCATTGACTACCAGGCCCCCGATGGCCAGCCCGTCCAACTCGTCTTCCTGCTCGGCACGCCCCAGTCGCTGGTCACCGAATATCTCCGCGTCGTCGGCAGCCTCGCGCGCCTCCTCGCCAACGCAGCCCTCCGGCAACAATTGCTTGCCGCGCACGACGCCCGCGAGTTCATCGCCCTCATCGCCGGCGCCAGGGCTTGAGCCGGCCTGGAAAGCAGTTAACGCAAAGTCATAGGGACCTCACAATAGACTATCCGGCCGGATAGTCTATTGTGAGGGTCACGAAAGGCGGGGAAGCGATCATCGGGTGCTCGTATTCACAGCGCTTTTCACAAATGATCAGGTCTAGACCGCCTGGTTCCTGGCCCCAAGGGTTTATAAAGCAAAGTGCATGAGGAAATCAGGAATGCAGGGACAAAACGGCCGTGCGCCTGGGCGGCGGCGCATAGAACAGCGCTCGGCGGATCACTCCACCGGCGCGGGGCGCTCCGGCGGCAGCAGCGCGAGAGGGAGCTGGGCGTTGATTTCGCCGAAGTAGCGCACGGACCAGTCGTTGGCAAACAGCATGCAGGCGTGGGCATCGGTGTCGAAGGCGATCCGGGCGCCGGTCGGCAGATGGAGCCGGTCGAGGTCGTCCGCCGGGTAATCCGGCGGCAGCCAGCGGATCGCGGTCCACGGCGCGGGCTCGAGCCGGGACGCGGCGCCGTATTCGCTCTGCAGCCGGTACTGCACCACCTCGAATTGCAGCGGGCCGACCGCGGCCAGCAGCGGTACGTTGGCCGTGGCGCCCTTCAACTGCATGCGCTGGATGGTGCCCTCCTGCAGGAGCTGATCGAGTCCCTTGCGGAACTGCTTGTACTTCGCCGTGCTCGGGTTGTGCAGGTAGGCAAAACAGCCGGGCGGAAACCGCGGAATCTCGCGGTACACGATCGTCGGATCGGTGGTCAGCGTGTCGCCGATGCCGAATTCCGGATGGCCGACCAGCCCGATGATGTCGCCGGGATAGGCCACATCCACCGTCTCGCGTTCGTTGGCAAACAGCTTGGCGGACCGGGAGAGCCGGACTTCTTTGCCCGTCCGCGTATGGGTGGCGAGCATGTCCCGCGCGAATTTCCCGGAGATCACCCGCAGAAAGGCGACCCGGTCGCGGTGCTGTGGATCCATGTTGGCCTGGATCTTGAAAATGAACCCGGAGAACGCGGCCTGTCCGGGCGCGATGAACCGCTCGTTCGCCTGGCGGCCCCGTGGCGGCGGGGAATATTTTAGAAAACCATCGAGCAGCAATTGGACCCCGAAGTTGTTCATCGCACTGCCGAAGAAGACCGGTGTGGTGTAGCCGGACAGGACGTCAGCCGGATCGAAGGCGGTGCCGGCCTGATCGAGCATGGCCAGTTCCTCGGTAATCCGGTGGTAGGTGTCCTCGTCAATCCGCTCGCGGATCACGGGGTCCGCCAGACCGCCGATCGCGACCGGAGCGCGGTAGGCGCCGCCTACGGTCCGTTCGAACAGGTGCACCTGCCGCGTGAGCCGGTCGTAGAGGCCCTTGAAATCCTGACCGGTGCCGATCGGCCAGTTGACCGGGGCCGCGCTGAGCTGTAGTACGTTCTCCAGTTCGTCCACCAGCGCCAACGGGTCGCGCGTGGGCCGGTCGCACTTGTTCATGAAGGTGAAAATCGGCACGCCGCGCTGGTGGCAGACCTCGAAGAGTTTGCGGGTCTGGCTTTCGATGCCCTTGGCCGCGTCAATGATCATCACAACGGCGTCCACGGCGGTCAGGACGCGGTAGGTGTCCTCGGAAAAGTCCTTGTGGCCGGGGGTGTCGAGCAGGTTGATCAGGTAGCCATCGTATTCGAACTGGAGCGCGGTCGAACTGATGGAGATGCCGCGCTGGCGTTCGAGTTCCATCCAGTCGGACGTGGTCGCGCGCTGCTGCTTGCGGGCGGTGACGGAGCCCGCCAGTTGCACGGCGCCCCCGTACAGCAGCAGCTTCTCCGTCATCGTCGTCTTGCCCGCATCGGGATGCGAGATGATGGCGAACGTGCGGCGCCGGGCAATTTCTTTGGTGAGCGGCATAAAGAGCGCGAACTCTAGCAGGGTTTTCCCGGCACGTAACGGTAAAAAAAACCGCTCGGAAGCCGCGCGTTGAAGCAGAAAATACATGCGGGCACTGCCGCAACCCAACCTTGGACGACGACGCCCGGTCTGCCGCTGTCCGAGACACAGACGCAAGCCCTGTCAGACCGCGACTATATGCGCTTCGCCTGGCGATTTACAGAGTGCAATATAACAAAAATCTATCCGGCCGGATAGATTTTTGTTATACAGGAAAATTCGCAATATCGCACAAGTTTATCGTTTGTATACGCTCATCCGTGAGATACCGGAGCCACAATCCCGCAGCCACAGAGTTGCCTGTCAAAATTCCGATAGCGGCCTGCATGCAGGGCTGGAGGGACGTCCTCTCGCTAGAATCGGAATCGCGTCCGACCTGCGAAATCAGCTTGCACCACAAACCATGAGGCCCAGCGAGTCACAGTCGCTGGCGTGTCGGCGTGGTGCGGATCTGCCCGAGGTTAAGGCCGCGAGACAAACGGATTGCCGCGGAGGTAGAAGCGCAGATGCCGCCGGGCCCAGGCGCCGGCGTAGTCCACGCCCACCCGCGGCCGCCGGACGATCGTCACGGCCGGCGCCCGGGCCGGGGCGGCGATATACAGCTCGTCGTCAGTCAGGTCGTGCGCGTTGTGGCGCAGGTCCACCCGCAACGCCCGGCACAGCAGGCCGGGGCCTTGGGTCCGCCCGGTCACGTTCCGCATCGGCTCGACCGCGCGCAGCAGGACGGCAGCCCCCTGGCCGGCGCGGCCGGTCACCACATTCAGGCAGTGATACACGCCGTAGATCAGGTACACATAGGCATGGCCCGGCGGGCCGAACATGACGCGCGTGCGGGGCGTCAGCCCGCGCGAGGAATGCGAGGCGCGATCCTGCGGTCCCAGGTAGGCCTCAACCTCGACAATCCGGCCGATGCGCGCCACGCCGCGCGTCACGTGCACCAAGTATTGCCCGAGCAGGGCCTGGGCGACCGTGACGGCGTCGCGGCAATAAAATGATCGGCCCAGTTTGCGCATGTTCTGCCGAATGGCTCCGTCTTCCGGCGCGCTCAACCCGCCGGCGGTAGCGCGGACAACTTGGCCTGCCAGGCGGCGCAGGCGGCGTCCACGATGCGCGCCGCCTTGCGGACCAGCGGGGCCTTGACGTTCAGCGGCGGCAGGAAACGCATGATGAAGTTATTGGTGGTCAGCGCGAGCAGGCCATGCTGCCGGAGCAGGTTTTCCAGCTCCTTGCAGGGCCGGTCGCACACGAGGGCGACCATCAAGCCCTGGCCCCGCACGTTGAGGATGAACGGGTACTTCTTCGCCAGCTTTTGGAGCTGCTTGACCAGCAGTTCGCCCATCCGCGCGGCGTTCTCCAGGCCGCCTTCGGACTCAATCGCCTCCAGGGTCGCCAGCGCGGCGGCGCACGCGAGCGGCGTACCGCCGAAGGTGCTGGCGTGGTGGCCGGGCTGGAAGAGGTTGGCCAGCTTCGCGCCGGCGACGACGGCACCGATGGGGTAGCCGTTGCCCAGCCCTTTGGCCAGCGAAAAGGCATCCGGTTGGACGCCGCTGTGCTGATAGCCGAACCACAGGCCAGTGCGGCCCATGCCGCACTGGACTTCGTCGCAGAGCAGCAGCAGGTTTTTCTCGTCGCAGAGCGCGCGCAGGCCGAGCATGAAAGCCGGCTCGGCGGCCACAATGCCGCCCTCGCCCTGGACCGCCTCCGTCAGTATGGCGACGGTCCGGTCCGTGACCGCCGCGCGCACGGAGTCGAGGTTATTGAAATCGGCGTACGCAAAGCCGGCCGGCAGCGGCTCGAAGCCCTTCTGGACCTTGTCCTGGCCGGTGGCCGCCAGCGTGGCCATCGTCCGTCCATGAAAGCTGTTCCGCATCGTGATGAGTTCATAGCGGCCCTGGTCGTGGCCCCAGAGGCGCGCGAGCTTGATCAGGCCCTCGTTGGCTTCGGCGCCGGAATTGCAAAAGAAGCACTTGCCGCCGGCCAGCCCGGACCGCTCGACCAGCGCCTGGGCCAGTTGCGGCTGGTTTTCGTTGTAGAACAGGTTGGAGACGTGGACCAGCCGGCCCGCCTGCCGCCGGATCGCCCGGGTGACCGCCGGGTGACAGTGCCCCAGGCCGGTGACGGCTATGCCGGCCAGGAAATCGAGATACTCCCGCCCGTCGGCATCCCAGACCCGTGCGCCCCGGCCGCGCACCAGCGAGATGCTCGGCGCATAGGTGGACATGACATATTGCCTGTACAAGGCGATGATTTGCTCGTTGTTCATGCCGCTAAGGAACAACTTTCCCGCCGCGCTGTCAATGCGGGATTCCATCCGGCCATTGACGCCGGGTGAATTGTTCGCTAGGTTAACTAAGCTTTGTACGAAACCATCACGAGGGCAGGTTGTAACCCCGGAGTCGTCATGCGCAGTGAAAAAACATCCTTTATCCATCCCGTCCTGGGCGCGGCGCTGGCCGCGTTGATTCTGGCCGTGCCCGCGGGGGCGGCCCAGAAAAAGGGGCCGCTGAAGGTCTTTATCCTCGCCGGCCAGTCGAACATGGACGGGCAAGCCGACATACACACCATTGATTTCCTCGGCGAGGACCCGAACCCCGCCCGGGCCGCCCTGTTGAAGATATTCAAGCCCGACGGCAAGACGCTGATGACCCGCGACGACGTCTGGGTCACGAGCGATGACGTTTCCGGAATTCTCGGCCCCGGTTACGGCGGTCGGAAGGATTACTCCAAGCTGGGCCATTGCATCGGACCGGAATACAGCTTCGGCTATTTCATGGGCGAGGCCTCCGCCAACCAGATCCTGCTCATCAAGTATGCGCCGGGCGGCCAGAGCCTGTATCAGAATTTCCGTCCGCCGAGCGCGGGTCTACCGGACCCGATGCCCATGAAGGGCGGGCCGAACAAGACCAAGATCCCGATGACGGCCGAGGATTTCGGCGGTCAATATCGCGGCCTGGTCGGCTGCGTTCATGACGTGCTCAAGAATCTCAAGCAGCGCTTCCCCGCCTACGATGAAAAAGCCGGCTACGAAATCGTCGGTTTCGTCTGGTTCCAGGGCTTCAACGATATGATCAGCGGTGGAAAACCCGTTTCGGAATATGGCCAGAACTTGATTTGCCTGATCAAGGACCTGCGCAAGGAATTCAAGGTTCCGAATATGAAGGCGGTCGTCGGTGTCATGGGTGTCAACGGCGTGAAGAACGAAGTGGGGAAGCAGGGGGATATCCGCAACCAGATGCGTTCCATGAACACGGTGCCGGAGTTCAAGGGCAACGTGAAGGCGGTCGAGTCCGCGCCGCTGCTGGACCCGCGGGTCGTGGCCCTCAAGACCGCGGGCTGGTTGAACAAGGACCGCGATCTCAAGGCGAACCCGCTCACACCTGAGGAGCAGGCGATGCTGGGCCGCGCCACGTCAAACCTGGGCTTCCATTACTACGGCGAAGGCCGCTTCTTCATCCTGCTCGGCCAGGCGTTCGCCGAGGCGATGCAAGCGTTGCTGAAAAACTAAGGGCGCCTTTCTTTTCGCTTCCGTTTCGGGTCCGGGTTCCGCATATTTTCCTTATGCAACGCGTTCCCCCCTGGCGGGCGCCGCTCGAAGTCGCGCTGGTGCATCTGGGCCGGGCGGTGATCCCCGCCCTGCCCCGCCGTGCCGTCGTGGGCCTGGCGCGCCTCGCGGGCGCGGCGGCCTACGGCCTGGCGCGCCGCGAACGGCGCGTGGGCCTGGCCAATCTCGAGCTCGCCTACGGCGCCACGCGCACGGCCGCGGAGAAACGGGCGATCCTGCGGGCGTCGTTCGGCACCTTCGCATTGATGCTGCTCGACCTTTTCTGGTTTGCGCGCCGCCGGACCGCGCGCCTGGCCCGCTGGGTCGTGCTGGATCCGTCCATGAACACGCTGTTCCAGCCGGGCGCCGCCCTGGGCATCACCGCGCACCTGGGCAACTGGGAACTGCTCGGCCAGGTCGTGGCCCAGCGCGGCTATCCCCTCGCCAGCGTCGCCGCGCCGCTGGCCAATCCCGCCGTGGACCGGCTTTTTCGGCGCCTCCGCGCGCACGACGGCCAGGAAATCATCCCCGCGGCGGGCGCCGCACGGCACATCCTGCGGCGCCTGCGCGCGGGTTACAAAATCGGCCTGCTGCTCGACCAGAACACACCGCCGGATGAGGGCGGGTTGTTCGTGCCCTTCTTCGGTGTGCCCGCGCCCATGTCCAGCGCCGGCGCGGCGCTGGCGCTGCGCACCGGCGCCGCCCTGTTCTTCGGCTTCTGCGTGCCGGAGCGCGACGGCCATTACCGCGCCTTCTCGACCTGTTTTTTCCAGCCGGACCCGGCGGACGACGCGGATCAGCCGGCGGCCGTGGCGCGCCTCACGCTCCGGATTGCCGGCGAGCTCGAACAGGCCGTGCGCGACCATCCCGGCCAGTGGCTCTGGATGTACAAGCGGTGGAAGTTCATCGCCCCCGGCACCGATCGGAACCGCTATCCTTTCTATGCCCGGCCGCTGCCGGAGAATGGCTCGACACCCCATCCGGCCTGAGTACAATCCCATCGTAAGCAACCTGGCATGTCAGGGATTACACACAGCCTGCGGTATGGCAGCCGGATGGGGGTACTCATCCTCGGCCTCTGGTCCGCCCGCCTGGCGCAGGCCGCGGACACCAATGTCGCGCCCACGCCAGCCCAGCCGGTGGATTACCGGCAGATGCTGCAGCGCGTGCGCGAGCGGACGCTGCGGATGGAGAACCTAGAAATCATACAGCAAGCGATCCGATCTTTCCAGATGCGCTTCGGCCGGCTGCCGGCTGATTTGAACGAGCTGCAAGCCCGCGGCCTCCAGGGTCGCCTTCCCCCGCCGCCGTCCAACATGGTGTATGAGTACGACCGGCAGCTCGGCAACGTGCGGCTGGCGGTCGCCGTCAGTCGTGTTGAACAAGCCCCGGCGGCCTCCAACCAGGCACCGGCCGGGCTGATGGCGAATCCCTGACCAGACCGGCACCCAGCGCCGAGGGATGTTTCCTGGCACCGGGCCAAGGCACTCCGCTGACGGTGCTTCCAACGACAGCGCGGATGCCAGCGACGCGCTTGGAACTCCGGCTTATTGGCCCAACTTGCCGATGATGGAAATCAACGGCATGAACAGCGCGATGACGATGGTGCCGACCACCAAGGCCAGGACGATGATCAGGATCGGCTCAATGATCGACGTCAGCCCCTGGACCGTGCTGTCCACGTCCTCATCATAGCTGTCGGCGATTTTCATGAGCATCTCCGGCAGCTTGCCCGTTTCCTCGCCGACCTCCACCATGCCGATCACCATCGGAGGGAAAACCTTGGCGGCTTCGAGGGGCGGCGCCATGTTTTCGCCCTCCTTGACGCTGTCGTGGACCACGTTGATGGCGCGGGCAATCACCTCGTTGCCGGAGGTTTCCCTGACGATGTTGAGAGCCTGCAGCACGGGCACGCCGGATGACATGAGCGTGCCGAGCGTGCGCGCAAAGCGGGAGATGGCCGTTTTTTGCACCAGGACGCCGAAAATCGGCATGCGCAGCTTGAAGCGATCCAGCGCCAGTCGGCCGGCTTTTGTTTTGGCCATGATCCGGATCACGATGACCAGCACCACGACACCGATGACGAACGACGGCAGATGGTTGGTCATCGCCCGGCTGACTTTCATGACCGTCATGGTCAGCATCGGCATCTGCTCATTGCCGAGCAGGTCCTTGAAGACATCCTCGAACTTCGGCACGATGTAGGTCATCAGGAAGATCAGGATCAGGCTGGCCATGATCAACACCACGATGGGATAAATCATGGCGCCCACGACCTTGCTCTTGATCCGCTGGGCTTTCTCCATGAATTCGGCCAGGCGCAGCAGGACGGTATCCAGGACGCCGCCGACTTCGCCGGCCTTGACCATGTTGACGAACAGTTTGTTGAAAATCCGGGGATGGCCGGCCAGAGCCTCGGCGAATGTGCTGCCGGATTCGATGGACTCCGACATCGCCAGCACCGAGTGCTGGAGGACCCGGTTCTTCTCCTGGCGAAAGAGGATCTGCAGGCCCCGCAGGAGGGGGAGGCCGGCGTCAATCAGGGTGGCCATCTGGCGCGTAAACACCATGAGTTGCTTGGTTTTGACCCGGGTCAGGAACGCCGGCAGGCGCAATTCCATTTTGAACATGCCGCCTTTGGCGCCGCGCGCCCGTCCGGCGGCCGGCCGCCGGACGGGCTGCTTGGCCGGTTGTTTGGCCTGCTGCCGCGAGCTGACCTCGCTGACGCTGGTCGGGAACAAGCCCTTCTCCCGGATCCTGGAGACCGCGGCCGTCTGGCTTTCCGCATCCACCTCGCCCTGGCTTTCCTTGCCTTTGCCGTCGAGCGCCACGAATTTGAATTTTGCCATAGATCCCTCCCGCGTGCGGCCCCGTTCACCCGCCGGCGCCGCTGGCTGCCGCCCCCCGAAATCTTACGTATATTTAAGCACTTCCTCCACCGTCGTGTACCCATCGAAAACACAGCGGATACCGTCATCGCGCAAGGTGCGCATGCCCAGTTCCACGGCCTTGTTGCGGATAATCAGCGTGGGCTTGCGCTGGTTGATCAGATCGCGGATCGGATCCTTGATCCGGAGATACTCGTAGATGCCGCGGCGCCCGCGGTAGCCGGTCTGGTTGCAATAGGTGCAGCCCGTGCCGAAGTAAAAATTGCGCCCGCCGATGGCGGCTTCGCTCATGCCGATCAGATCCCGCACCTTGGCGTCCGGCTGGAACGCGGTGCGGCAGTTCTGGCAGATGGTCCGGACCAGGCGCTGCCCGAGCACCGCCTCGAGCGTCGAGGCGATCAAAAACGGCTCCACGTTCATGTCAATCAACCGCGTGATCGCGCCGGACGCATCGTTCGTGTGCAAGGTGCTGAAAACCAGATGGCCGGTCAGCGAGGCTTGAATGGCGATTTCGGCCGTCTCCAGGTCGCGCACTTCGCCGATCATGATGATGTCCGGATCCTGGCGCAGGAACGAGCGCAGGGCGCGGGCGAACGACACGCCGATGGCCTCGTTGATCGGCACCTGCACGATGCCTTCGATGTCATATTCCACCGGCTCTTCAGCGGTCAGCAGCTTGAATTCGATGGTGTTCAAGCGGCGCAAGGCGGAATACAGGGTGGTGGTTTTGCCGGAACCGGTGGGGCCGGTGACGATAAGGATGCCATTGGGCTTGTCAATGTCCTCGCCGAAGAACTGGAACACATCGTCGGGCATGCCCAGGTTTTCCAACTCCAGCGACACAATGCTGCGGTCCAGCACGCGGAGCACCACGCTCTCGCCAAACTGGGTGGGCAGCGTGGACACGCGGAAATCGATCATGCGGCCGGCCACGGTCAGTTGGATGCGGCCGTCCTGCGGCAGGCGGCGCTCCGCGATGTTCAGGCCGGACATGACCTTGATGCGCGACGTGACCGGCAACGCCAGGTGCTTGGGCGGCGGGGCCATCTCGTACAGCGCCCCGTCCACCCGGTACCGGATTTTGAATTCGTCCTCGAACGGCTCGAAGTGAATGTCGGAGGCCCGGTTCTGCACGGCCTGATACAGTACGAGGTTGACGAAGCGCACGATGGGCGTGGCATTGGCCGCCTGGGCGAGGTGCGCGGCATCCTCCTCCGCCCGGACCTCCATCACCTCCCCCGCGTTTTCCATCTCGGTTTCCAGCGCCGAGAGCATGTCACCGACGGATTCGCTTTCGTCGCTGTAATAGCGGGTGATCTGGTTCTTGATGTCCTCCTCGGTGGCGACCACGAAGGACACATCGCGCGTGAGGACGAACTGGATCTCATCCACGCTCTCCGGGCTTGGCAGGTCGAACGTGGCCAGCACCACGGCCTGCGGCCCGATCTCCACCGGCACCACATTGTACATGCGCACGATGCTGACGGGCACGGCCTTGATGACCTCCAACTGGATGTCGAAGTCCCGCAGCCGCGCGATACGGGTGCCCAGCATGCGGGCAATGATCTCCAGGAGCTGCGCCTCGGTCAGCAGGCCGAGGTCGAGCAACACCTGCCGCAGCGGTTTGCCCGTCCGCTCGTGCTCGTCCAGCACCTCCTGGGCCTGGTCCGCGGTCAACACGTGCTCCTCCCGGAGTTGCTGCATCAACTGATGCTTGTAGACGATGTCCGCCATGACCGGCCTATCTCCTCTTCTGCTTCTGAATCTCCTGCAATTTCTCCGTGATGTTCTCGGGGTCCTGGCACTTGGTGATGAGGTCCTCGTAACTGATCATGCCCCGCTCATAGAGGCTCATCAGGCTGGAATCCATCGTCATCATGCCCCATCGCGCGCCAGTTTGGATGTCGGAGGTGATGCGGAAGGTCTTGTTGTCGCGGATCAGGGCGCGGATGGACGGCGTGGCAATCATGATCTCGAACGCCGCGACGCGGCCGGGGACGTCCGTGCGCGCCAGCAGCAGTTGGGAAACCACCGCCTGGATGGTGGAAGAGAGCTGGGTGCGGATCTGCTCCTGCTGGTCCGTCGGAAAGGCATCCACTATGCGGTCCACGGTGCGCGCCGCCCCCGTCGTGTGCAGCGTGGCGAACACCAGGTGGCCCGTTTCAGCCGCGGTGATGGCCGCCTCCATGGTTTCCAGGTCGCGCATTTCCCCGACGAGGATCACGTCGGGGTCCTGGCGCAGGCCGCGCCGGAGGGCCTCTTTGAAGGTCGGCACGTCCACGCCGATTTCCCGCTGTGTGATCAGGCTGCGCTTGTGGTCGTGGTAATACTCCACGGGGTCTTCCACGGTGATGATGTGGCAGTCGCGCTCGTTGTTGATGATGTTGATCATGCTGGCGAGCGTGGTGGTCTTGCCCGAGCCCGTCGGCCCCGTAACCAGCACGATCCCGCGCGGGCGGAAGAGCAACTCCTTGAACTCCACGGGCAGGCCGATTTCCTCCAGGGACAGCATCTTGGAGGGAATCAGGCGCAGGACGAGCCCGATCACGCCCTTCTGCCGGAAGACGCTCACACGAAAGCGGGCCTGGGTCCCGAACCCGAAGCCGAAATCCGTGCCCCCGCTTTCCCGCACCTTCTGCTGGTGGTCCTCAGACGTGATGCTCTTCATGAACCGCTCGGTATCCTCCGGCCGCAGGCGCTCGGCGTCCAGCGGTTGCAGGTTGCCGTGGATGCGCAGGATCGGCGGCGCACCCACCGGCAGGTGCAGATCCGAAGCGTTCTCGTCCACCACCAGTTGCAGCAGGTCGCTGATGGAAATGTCCGCCACTTTGAGGGCTGTCATTCCTGGTCTCCCATGGTTACCCGCAACACCTCGGTCAGGGTGGTCACCCCGGCCACCACCTTGCGCAACCCGTCCTCGCGCAGGGTGCGCATGCCCAGTTGGCGCGCCGTGTGGCGCAGTTCGCTCGCCGACACCCGCTCGAAGATCATATTGCGCACCTGGTCGTTCAACACGAAGATTTCATAAATACCCATCCGCCCTCGGAAACCCGTGTACAGGCACTCCGCGCACCCCTTGCCGCGATACAGCGTGGCCTTCTGCAGCAGCGCCGCCGCCGGCCCCAGCAGATGCAACTCGGACGCCGTCGGCGAATACTCCTCCTTGCACTTCTCACAAATGCGCCGCACCAGCCGCTGCGCCATGATGGCGCGCGTGGAGGAGGCCACCAGGAAGGGCTTCACGCCGATGTCAATCAGGCGGATGATGGCGCTGGGCGCATCGTTCGTGTGCAAGGTGCTGAAAACCAGATGGCCGGTCAGCGAGGCGTTGACGGCAATTTCCGCCGTTTCCTTGTCGCGGATTTCGCCGATCATGATGACATTCGGCGCCTGGCGCAGGATCGAACGCAACGCGGCCGCGAACGTCAGCCCGATGTCCGAGCGCACGTGCACCTGGTTGATGCCCGCCAGGTGATACTCCACGGGATCTTCCACCGTGATGATCTTGCGGTCCGGCTTGTTGATATTGTTCAGGCAGGCGTAGAGCGTCGTCGTCTTGCCCGAACCCGTGGGCCCGGTGACCAGCAGGATGCCGTCCGACAGGCCGATCAACTGTTCGAAGGTCTGCTGGTCATCCGAGAAAAAGCCCAGTTGCGGCAGGCCCAGCAACAGGCTCGTCTTGTCCAGAATGCGCATCACAATGCTTTCGCCGTGGTTCGAGGGGATCGACGAGACACGCAGGTCCAGTTCGCGGCCCATGACGTTGATCTGGATGCGACCGTCCTGCGGCACACGCTTCTCGGCAATGCTTATGTTGGCCATGATCTTGACGCGGCTGATGATCGCCGATTGCAGGCGCTTGGGCGGGCTGTCCACCTCGTGCAACACGCCGTCCACGCGGTAGCGCACGCGGAACTTCTTGGCCATCGGTTCCAGATGAATGTCGGACGCCCGGCTGCGGAACGCTTCCATGATGATCAAGCTGACGAGCTTGATGATCGGGGCATCGGCTTCCGTGGCCTCCTCCGCGGCGGCGATGATCTCGGTGGCGCCCTCCGGCAGCCGCACGGCGCCCTCCGTGATCTCCTGCATCATGGATTCCACGCTCGGACCGGTACGGCCGTAATACTGGTTGATGGCCGTCCCGATTTCGTCCATCGGAGATACCACGCCCTCAACGTTGGTTTTTAGGATGTAGCGCAGGCCGTCCAGCGTTTCCACGTCCAGCGGATCACTCAGGGCGACGGTCAGCGTGTTGTTATTCTTGAACACCGGCATGATCTTGTAGCGCCGCGCCACGTCGCCGGGCACCAGGTCCACCACGTCCTGCGGGATGTCCAAGCCGGTCAGCGACAAGGTGTCCATGCCGAACTGGTTGGCCAGCGCCTTGAGGATATCCAGCTTGGAAACCACCGCGTTGCCCACGAGGATGTCCGTGACGCTCTTATCCTCCTCGCGCGCCGTCTCGAGCGATTGGACGCCCTGCTTGTGCGTGATCAGGCCGACGCTTTCGAGAATCTCTAGAATATACTCGTCGTTTGCCGTCAACAGGCGCTCCCGTTGCAAAGACCAACAGTACTTTACTCATCGCAGCGCCGCATGTCAACGCCAGAGCCGCATGTATTCCATCGGGCAACGGATCACGGCGACCGGCTGGCGGCGAGGGGCCGTCCCTGCTCCGCCGCGGCCCGTGGCGGCGGCAGGGCGGCGGGATCCACCTGCTCGCGCAGGGCGACGGTGGCCAGGACCCGGGGGACGTACATTTGCGTTTCGAGCGGCAGTTGGTCGGCGATGCGGTCGAAGGAGTCGGCCCCGTTTTTCTTCAGCGCGCGCGCCACCCGGCCGGCGCCGGCATTGTAGGCGGCCAGCGCGAGGGGCCAGCAGCCAAACTGGCCGTACAGCGCCTTCAGGCAGCGCGCGGCCGCGCGGGCGCTCTTCTCCGGCAGCAGCCGCTCGTCTTGCGGCTTGAGCCGCAGGCCGTACTGCTCCGCCGTGGCGGGCATGAGTTGGAAAAGACCGGCCGCGCCCACCGGGCTGCGCGCCCGGGCATTGAGGCCCGACTCCACCTCGGCCAGCCACACCCAGGCGGCCGGCATTCCCTCGGCTTCGAACGCCGTTTTCAACATCGGCATCAGTACCGCCGCCTCATCGGACTTGAAGCGGCCGCGCAGCTTGCGCGCCCAGCTTTCCCGGCTGCGCAGGTAGGCCAGCCGCTTCTGCATCACCGGCCCGGGCACGGAGACTGCCGGCGGCCGCGGCGGCACCAGGAGCGCCCGCGGGCCGGAACCGCTGCCGGGCGGTGGCGCGGACAGACGGGCCGGCGCGGGCACGGGATACATCAACGTCGCCTGGCGCGCCATGTCAAAGTAATCCTGCCGCTGACGCAGCCAAGCCTGCACGGGCTGGGCCGACGGCATTGCCTGCAGGTAGCTGACCGCCTTTTGCGCCAAGCCGCTCAGCGCCGCCAGATCCTCCAGCGAGTCGGCCTGCAGCGCCTGCTCGACCAGCGTCCAGAACTCGCGCCATTCCCCGGCGGAGGGCAGTTCCACTTGGTCCACAATGGTTTCGGCCGCCAGACGCTGGATCAGGTCGGTGTCGATTTCGTACACCGTATCGTCATCGGTCACCGTCCAGCCAGCGCATGCCATGCCCGGCAGCAGGCCGAGGCCCAGGCACAACCCCAAGCTGCCGCGATGAATCCAGGCCCGCATCATGCTGGCGTTCCCCTTACCAGAAGACCCGGTAGGCCGGGTCCAGGGTGAAAGCGTTTTCGATATGGCGTATGCGCGGCGCGCCCGCGGCCACCGTGCCGATCACCTCTATCACATCGAAGCGGAAAAAGGAAGGCCGCGCGCGCAAGCGCTTGAGATAACGGATCGCCGCGCGCGACAGGCTGTGCCGCTTGGCGGGCTTCACGGCGTCCAGCGGCCGGCCGAACTCCTCGCTGGCGCGCGTTTTGACCTCCACAAAGACCAGCATTTCCTCGCGGCGCGCCACCAGATCCAGTTCATCGCGGCCCAGCCGCACGCGGCGGCCCAGAATGCGGTAGCCCGCCTGGCGCAGGAAGCGTTCCGCCTGCGCCTCGCCCCATGCGCCCGCCCGCAGGTGCGCGGCGCCGGCCGCCCGCCGCCGCCATGGCCAGAATCCCTGCCACATGCCGCTTTGATACCGCAGCCAGCCGCCCGCGGCAAGGCCCGCGTTGTCAGCGGCGGTTTAGCGTGCGATTCCGGACACAGGGTAGGATTATTTAATCGCGAAAAGTCTTCGGATGTCCTTCAGCAGTCGGCCGCCCGCCGACATCATGTCAGGCCGAGCGCCACCCGGACGGGGCGGAAACTGCGGCGGTGCAGCGGGCACGGACCGCAGGCGCGCAGGGCGCGCTGGTGCACGGCCGTGCCGTAACCCTTGTGCCGGGCAAAACCATAGGCGGGATATAACCGGTCGTAGTCCAGCATCCAGCGGTCGCGGGTGACCTTGGCGATGACGCTGGCGGCGGCGATGGACAGGCTGAGCGCGTCACCGCGCACGATGGCCTGCGACGGACAGGGCAGCCCCGGCACCGGCCGGCCGTCCACCAGGGCGAATTCCGGCGCGGGATGAAGCTGCCCGAGCGCGCGGGCCATGGCGAGGTGCGTGGCCCGCAGGATATTGAGGGCATCGATTTCGGCCACCTCGGCGCGGCCGACGCCCAGGCGCACTTCAGCGCGGCCGTGCAGCAGGTCGAAAAAAAACTCGCGCCGCGCGGGCGAAAGTTGCTTGGAGTCGGTCAGGCCGCGCAACAACCGGTCGCCTTCGGCCATGGCAAAAGCCGGCTCCAGCATGACGGCGGCGGCGACGACCGGCCCGGCCCACGGTCCGCGGCCGGCCTCGTCCACGCCGGCCAGCCGGCGGCAGCCGGCCGCCCAGCATGCGCGCTCGTACGTGAGCACGGCGGCTCCCGGATCAGGCGGAGGCCGGCGCCGCCTTGGCGGCCGGGGCAGCGACCGCCTCTTCCTCGATCTTGCTGGCCTTGCCGGTCAGCTTGCGCAGGTAATACAGCTTGGCGCGGCGCACCCGGCCGGCGCGCTCAATCTCAATCCGGGCCAGACTCGGCGAATGCACCGGAAAGACGCGCTCAATGCCTTCGCCGTAGCTGATACGGCGCACGGTGAAGGTTTCGGTGGCGCCGCGGCCGTCGCGGGCAATCACGGAGCCGGCGAAAACCTGCACGCGCTCCTTGTCGCCTTCCTTGATCTTGACATGCACGCGCACGGCATCGCCGACGTTAAACGCGGGCACCCCCTCCTTGCGCAACTGTTCCTGGTTGATCTTATCAAGCAATTTCGTGCTCATCGTCCGCCTGTCCTTCCTGTTGCATCAAATCCGGCCGGCGCTCCGCCGTCCGCCGCCGGGACTGCTCCGCCCGCCACCGGGCAATGGTGGCATGGTCGCCCGAGAGCAGCACCTCGGGCACCCGCAAACCGCGAAACTCCGCCGGCCGCGTGTACTGCGGGTACTCCAGCATGCCCGCGCTAAACGAGTCCGCGTCCGCGGCGCCCACGCCGCCCAGCACGCCCGGCAGGAGCCGCACCACGGCATCAATCACCACGACCGCCGGCAGCGCGCCATTCGTCAACACATAGTCGCCGATGGAGATTTCCTCATCCACCAGCACCTGCCGGACCCGCTCATCCACGCCCTCGTAGTGGCCGCACACCAGAATCAGGTGCCGTTCGCCCGCCAACCGCCGCGCCGTCGCCTGATCGAACCGCCGTCCCTGCGGCGTCATCAAAATCACCCGCGAACCCACCGTGCGGACCGCCTCGACCGCCTTGAACACCGGTTCGGGCTTCAGCACCATTCCCGGCCCGCCGCCGAAGGGCCGGTCGTCCGTGGTCCGGTGCGCATCGGTCGCAAAGTCCCGCAGGTTGATCCGGCGGATCGTCACCGCGCCGGCCTCGGCCGCGCGCTTCATCATGCTCTCGCTCAGGAAGCCGTCCAACATGCCGGGGAACAGGGTGAGGACGTCAATCTGGAGGGGAGCGCCCACGGCGGCTCCTGCTATTCCACGATTTCGAGCATGGCCCGCCGCCCCTGGCGCGCGGCCAGGGTGCCCAGCAGCGTCCGCACCGCGCCCACCGTCCGGCCATTCTTGCCGATCAGCTTGCCCACGTCCTCGGCGTTGCAGCGCAGCTCGAACACCGTCAGGTGTTCGCCCGCCAGTTCGGCCACCCGGATGTCCTCCGGATGATCCACCAGCGCGCGCACGATATTCAGCACAAAGTCCCTCATGGCGTCCCGGGGGGTTCCGGCGCCGGGGCGGCGGCCCGGTGTGCCGATTTCTTTTGCTTGGTGACGAGGCTGCGCACGGTATCCGAGAGGATGGCGCCCTGGCCCGCCCAGTGCTCGATACGTTCCAGCTTCAACAGGTAATTGACACCCTTTTTCTTGGGGTCATACCACCCCAGCGCCTCCAGAAAACGGCCCTGGTTGGGCCGCCGCTCATCGGTCGCTACGATGCGGAAAAAGGGCTTCTTGTTGCTGCCCATGCGCCGCAACCTGATCTTGACTGCCATACGTTTCCTCCAGACTGACGTCCGCCGACAGCACCGCCCGCCACCGCCTTCCGTCCGACGAAAAAATCACTTTAACCTATTTCCCCAGCCGCAGCAATCTTTTTTGCGTCCGGCCAAACTGCTGCATCATTTTCCGGGTCCGGTTGAAGTTGGCCAGCAGCGCATTGACCGCCGGCACATCCGTGCCGCTGCCGCGCGCGATCCGGCGTTTGCGGCTGGCATCGAGCACTTCGGGGTGCCGCCGTTCCTGCACGGTCATGCTGCGGATGATGGCCTCGGCCCGCTTCATTTCCTGCTCGGAACCCGCCAGCGCCTGCTCGCGCGCGCCGGCCGGGAGGCGGCCCGCGCCCGGCAACATCTCCAGCAAATTGCCCAGCGGCCCGAGCTTCTTCATCTGCTGCAACTGCTCCAGAAAATCCTCCAGCGAGAGGCGCTTCTTCCGCAGTTGCTCCTCAGCCCGGACGAGCGTCGCCTCATCCACGGCCGCCTGCGCCTTTTCCACCAGGCTCACCACGTCGCCCATGCCGAGGATGCGCGACGCCATGCGGTCGGGATGAAACGGCTCCAGGTCCCCCAGCCGCTCGCCGACGCCCACGCGCAAAATCGGGCAGCGCGTCACCTGCTGCACCGACAGCGCCGCGCCGCCGCGCGCGTCGCCGTCGAGCTTGGTCAGGATCAGCCCGGTCAGCCCGATCGCGCGGTGGAAGGTCTCGGCGACATTCACCGACTCCTGGCCGATGGCCGCGTCCAGCACCAGGACGGAGTTATGCGGCGCGAGCGCGACCTTGAGCTCCTTCAGCTCCCGCACCAGATCCTCTTCCACCTGGAGCCGGCCCGCGGAATCGAAGAGCGCCACATTACAGCCGCCCTGCGCGGCGTGCGCCGCGGCGCGCCGGCTGAAGGCCTGGAGCTCTTCGCCGCGTTCCGGTCCGATGAAGTCCACGCCGACCTGCCCGGCGAGGATCCGCAATTGGTCCACCGCCGCCGGCCGCTTGAGGTCGCACGCCGCCAGCAGCACGCGCCGGCCCTGCTGGCGCCATGCGCGGGCCAGCTTGGCGGCGGTGGTCGTCTTGCCCGCCCCGTTGAGCCCCAGCAGCAACACCTTGGCCGGCTGGCCGTTGAGATCGAAATCCTTGCTCGTGCCGCCGAGCAGCGCAACCAGTTCGTCATGGACGTGCTTGATCACCTGCTGGCCCGGCGTGATGCTGTCGAGCACGTCCGCCCCGACGCATTGCGCCTGGATGCGGGCGATGAAGTCCCGGGCCACCTGGTAGTTGACATCCGCTTCCAGCAGCGCCAGGCGCACCTCGCGCAAAGCTTCCTGGATGTTGCGTTCGGTCAGCTTGCCATACCCCCGCAGGTTCTTGAACACCTTCTGCAGGGAAGCTGTTAAGGTATCAAACATCTATATCACCGGTCATTATGAAAATCATACATCTAAAATCACACATCTTAAATCTTACATCTCACATCTTACTTTCTTCCTCCCCACCACCACCCGGTCCCAGCCGGCCAGGTCCTGACGAACCTTCATGCTCACAAATCCGGCGCGTTTCATCAAGTCGCGGACGCGCCGGCCCTGATCCTCGCCGATTTCCAGCACCAGCCAGCCGCCCGGCGCCAGCTTGTCCGCGGCTTGAACGATCAGCGGCGCGAGCACCGCCAGTCCGTCCGCGCCGCCGTCCAGGGCCGCGCGCGGCTCGTGGTCGCGGATGTCCCGCGGCAGTTCGCGCCATTCCGCCGTGGGGACATACGGCGGATTGGACACCACCAGGTCGAGCGACGCCGGGGCGATGGGATCCAACAGGCCGCCTTGCACAAACTCGATCCGCGCCGTCACGCCATGCCGCTGCGCGTTTTCGCGCGCCAGCGCAAGGGCGTCAGCGCTCACGTCCACGGCCCAGATGCGGGCCTCGGGCCGCTCCAGCGCCAGACTGATGGCCAGGCAGCCGGTGCCGGTGCCCACATCCGCCACCCGCGGCGCGGACCGCCGCCGCTCCCCGGTCAAGCAAGGCGCATCGAGTGCCGCTGTAAACAGCAATTCGGTCTCCGGCCGGGGGATCAACGCGCGCCCATCGGTCTGGAAACTGCGGCCGAAAAACTCCGCCGTGTGGAGCACGTATTGCAGCGGCTCGCCGGCGGCCAGCCGGCGGCCCAGTTGGCGCAAGCGCGCCGCTTGGTCCGGGGTCAGGGACCGCTCGGGATGCGTGTAAACATCCAGCCGCCCGCCGCCCAAAACGTGGGCCAGCAGCCATTCCGCCTTGGTCTGCGCCTCGTCCATGCCGGCGGTCTTCAGCCGGGCCGCGAGCTGCCGCAACGCTGTGCCGCTGTCCATACCCCGCACCCTAGGGCAACGCCGCTCCGCGCGGCAAGCTTTCTTCCGTGGCGGCGGCGGAATCGGCCTGTTCCGCCGCGGCGGGCAGGTCGTAGTAGCACGGCTCATAGACCGTGCCGGCCGGCGGTCCGCGCGTGCTACTCTTCCCTGTAACACGAGACATGTTTAATGGCGTAAATGATTATGGATGAATAGTTTCTACACTGTCAGGCAGATAGACTTAAGGATAAAAGATAAAGAGAGCTACGGATTTCTCGCTTGTTTGATCCACCGGTCGCCGGTGGTGGGGGCGCTGCGCAGTGGCGAAGCCCTTCGCTTCCTGCGTCGCTGAGAAGCTATGCAGGACAAGACGAAGCACGAGCAGCCCTGCGTCCCTGCCATCCGCGCACGAGGTATTGCCTTGAAAGTACACCGCGGTCCGGGCAAGTATCGCCGCGCATGTATGTTCTCCGGGGAATGCTCATCATCATGGTCTGCGCTCGCTGCGTGGCGGCGCAAACGATCAATCCGTATCCTCGGGAGTTGATCGCCGTCGAGCCGCTGGCCGAATGGAACTTCGCCCACAATGCGCAAGGCTGGACGGCCGGCCACGAGACCACGGTCGCGGCCCAGGACGGCGTGCTGCACATCCAGTCCACCGGTAACGATCCCTATCTCTTCAGCCCGGCGGTGCAGGGCACGGGTCCGGTGAGCGTCAGCCTGCGGATGCGGAGCCAGACGGACGGACCGGGCCAGATCTTCTGGAGCACGACGGATGCTCCCGTCTGTGACGAAGGCCGGAGCGCGCACTTCCCGCTGGTTCACGACAATGCCTGGCACGAGTACACGGTGGCGCTCGCCGTGCGCGGCTCCCTCAAGCGCCTACGCCTGGATCCCGGCATTGCGCCGGGCTGGATCGAAATCGCCTGGATTCGCGTGCAACAGCAGAATTGGCATCCGCTGGAGTTGGAGCAGTTGACGGTGAGCGGTTGCGACATCGTCGCGCGGCTGCGCAACCACGGCCCGGAGCCCGTGGACTTTGCGGCGGGCACGAACCACTTCACGCTGGCCGGCAACGCAACGATGAGCGTCCCGTTCACAGCCCGTGGCGACACACCGTTCGAGACGTTCATCGCGGTGATCCAGCCGAGGAATCTGCCGTTGATTCAACGCCGCGTGCGCCTCTATCACCCCGGCGTGAAAGGCGATTGGCTGACGCATCAGTCGGGTGCTTTGCGGCTTCGGGTGGCGCGCGATGGCTCGGGCGCTTTGTTGGATTTGGATACAAAACCGGTGGCGGTGATCGCCCCGCTGGTCTCCTGCGACGGCGTGGCGCCGCGACTCCAGCCGGTCCGGGGCTCGGCGGACGTCAATTTGCGCGGTGACGGTGTCAGCATCGCGCTGTCGCTCACCAAGGACGAAGTGACGGTGAACATCACAAGCCGGCAGCCGTGCGAAGGGCCGGCGGTGCGGGCGCTGGGGACGTTGCAGCAGGGGCTGTTCGCCGGACTCGAATACCTGGGCCGGGGCGAGCAGTCCTCCTCGACGCTCGACATCGAAACGCCTGAGCACGTGCGCTTCGCGCCGGATCCGCTCAAAGTGACGATGCCCTTGATGGTCGCCGTGACCGAGGCCGGCACGGTCGCGCTCACCTGGCAGGACATGGCGTTGCAGCCGGTGTATGCGGCGCCGAACTTCTTCGATGGCACGCCCGACCACCGGATGGCGCTGCGCGGCACGAACATCGCGGCGACGATCCTGGTCCGACGTCCGGGGCCGTTGGAGGAGACGATTCTCTGGGCCGTGAAGAAGAACGGTCTGCCGCAGGTCCCGCGCCCGCCGCGCAACCGGGAGGATCAACTCAAGCTGTGCCGCGACGCGCTCAACGGACCGCTGAAGAGTGCCGAGGGCTGGGGCCATTGCGCCGAACCAAGCTGGGCGCGCCATCCCTTCAGCGATTTCGCGTCCACCTTGTGGCGGCTGACCGGCGAGGCGCCGGCGTTGCCCACTCTGGCGCCCGGCGGGTCGCATATCCGCAATGACGCGATTTATTTTGTCACCGGCCGCGCACAGGAATGGCTCGCAGGAAAGAAGGCGCAGGCGGCGCAGGTTATGCAGGGGCAGCAGGCGGACGGCTCGTGGCGCTACGACGGGCCGTATCGGCGCGGTCATTCCGAGAACACTTCCAGCGGTTTGTGCGCGCAGCAGGCCGAGGTCCTGCTGGAATACGCCCGGATCACCGGCGACCAGCCGGCGCTGGCGGCGGGCACCAAGGCCCTGGACTTCATCGCGCAGCATTTTCAGGATCCGCGCGGCGCGCAGACCTGGGAATGCCCGCTGCACACGCCGGATATCCTGGCGTCGGCGCACCTGGTGTGGGCGTTCACCCGCGGCTACGAACTCACCGGGAAAAAGGCTTATCTCGACCAGGCGCGGCGATGGGCGCTCGGCGGCATGCCGTTCGTGTATCTCTGGGGGCGGTATCCGATCATGCCCTACGCCACCATCGCCGTCTACGGCGCGACGAACTGGCGGGCGCCGAACTGGATGGGGCTGCCGGTGCAATGGTGCGGCTACGTCTATGCCTATGCGCTCACGCTGCTGGCGCCGCACGACCGCACGCTCGACTGGACGCAGCTCGCGCGCGGCATCCTGGTGGCCGCCGAGCAGATGCAGTGCCCGGATGGGCCGCAGGCGGGCTGCGAGCCCGACAGTTTCGCGCTTGCCACGCAGCACCGCAACGGCCCGATGATCAACCCGTGCGCGCTGGTCAGCCTGCGGCTGGTGTTGGACGGCGACCTGGATTCGATCGCCGTGGCAACCGATGGCCGGCATCGCGTTGTCGCGCCCTTTCCCGTGACCATCCGTGCCGGCCGGGCTCATATCCGCGCCCGGCAGGGTGTAACATACCAGGCACTCGTGGATGGCCAACGCATCGTGAACATCGTGTCAAAAGGCGATGACGTGATCGCATTGGAGGAATAAAACATGCAACGATATCTTCGATCCATGCTGAAGGTCGTTGCCGCATCCGGCGCGCTGTGGTTGGGCCGGCCGGCGCCGGCGGCGGAGACCAATCGCCCGAACATCATCGTCATCCTGGTGGATGACATGGGCTGGTCGGATCTGAGCTGCTACGGCAGCGAAATTCCGACGCCCAATCTGGACAAGCTGGCGGCGAACGGCCTGCGCTTCACGCAGTTCTACAACACGGGCCGCTGCTGTCCCTCGCGGGCGTCTTTGCTCACCGGGCTGTATGCTCATCAAGCCGGCGTTGGTCACATGACGGAGGACAAGGGCGTGCCGGGCTATCGCGGGCGGCTCAACGACCGGTGCGTGACCATCGCCGAGGTGTTGCGCGGCGCGGGCTACTTCACCGCCATGGCCGGCAAATGGCATGTCGGGCAGAACTTCGGCATCGTGCCCTGGGAACGGGGTTTCGACCGCAGTCTCAATGCCCCGGCGGGCGGATTCTATTATCCGGATCACCCGCGCGCGGAGCTGTACCTCAACGGCCAGAAACTCGACAACCACGACCCGTCGCTCCCGAAAAATTGGTACACAACCGACCTCTGGACCGCGTATGGCTTGAAATTCATTGACGAGGCGCTGACGGCAAAAAAACCGTTCTTCCTCTACCTCGCGCACAACGCGCCGCATTTTCCGCTGCAGGCGCCGCCGCAGGACATCGCGCAGTTCCGTCACGGCATCTACACGAACGGCTGGGACCAGTTGCGTGAGGCGCGTCGCGCCCGGCAGATCAAGGCGGGCCTGGTAGATAAAGCCTGGCCGCTGTCGCCGCGCCCGCCTGAAGTCAAAGCCTGGAGCGACGTGAGCGCGGCGGAGCGCGACCGCTTCGACCACATCATGGCGATTTACGCTGCGTGCGTGTGGCACATGGACCAGTCCGTGGGCGTGCTGGTGGCCGGCCTGCAGCAGCGCGATGTGTTGGACAACACGCTGATTCTCTTTATGAGCGACAATGGCGGCAACGCCGAGAGCGGTCCCAATGGCCAGCTCCAAGGGGCGCATCCGGGCACGGTGGATTCAACGGTCTTCTGCGGACAGTCCTGGGCGACGCTGGAGAACACGCCGTTCCGGCGCTACAAACATTTCAATCATGAAGGCGGCATCGCCACGCCGCTGATCGCGCACTGGCCGGCGGGCATCGCCGCCAAGGGTGAATTGCGGCCACAGCCCGGGCACCTGGTGGACATCATGACCACCTGCGTGGACGTCGGCGGCGCGACTTATCCCAAGGATTTCAAGGGGCAACCCATCCAGCCGATGGAAGGCCGCAGTCTCGTGCCGGCCTTCGCCAACCAGCCGATCCAGCGCGACGCGCTGTTCTGGGAGCACGAAGGCAACGCGGCCGTGCGCGTCGGCAACTGGAAGCTGGTGCGAAAAGGCGCCAAGGGCTCATGGGAACTCTACGACCTGGCCAAGGACCGCACGGAGTTGCACGACCTGGCCGCGGCCCAGCCCGACAAAACGAAGGAACTCGCCGCGTTCTGGGAAGCCTGGTCCCTCCGAGCGCAGGTGCAGCCCTATCCGAAAGCGAACGGGGCCAAGGGCGGAAAGGCCAAGCAAGCGGCGGCCAAACGCAAGCCGGCTGCGAAGGCGGAATAAAGCAGCGTTTCGCGCAAAGACGCCAAGCCGCCAAGAAGAATATCCCGGCCCGCATCCGCCTTTTTTTTCCAGCTTTGCAGTGCTATCTGTCAAAGTGTTGCATTTCGGCGAAGAATTTTAACCGCCAAGCCGCCAAGGACGCCAAGAGGACAGAAAACCATAAGAGAACCAGCCGATTGCAAATTGGCATCCTGACGAAACCCGAGCGAGTATTTCTTCTTTCCAACCTTGGTGATCTTGGCGCCTTGGCGGTTTCAATCTGCTTTGGTTGCAGCTACGCCGCGCTATGTCTTCGCGCGAGAACTTCTTTATTATAAGACGGTCAATAAAGCGCAGGCGTCAGTTTGGCCTCGTTCAGTCCGGCATCCACAACGGCACCTGGCATCTGCGCCTTAGTTCGCGGGCAATCGGCATCACGGTTCTGGTTATCAGGATGATGGCGCCGCCCAGAAAGATCAAATTTCGGCGCTGAGATCATGCCTTGGTATGCCGCCCGGCTGTGGGTTTGACACGTTAAGAATATGCATCTGCTCCTTTAGGTTTGGTACTCTCACCCACCGCCGGCCAGCATTCCGCACGCGGCGTGAATATCGCTGCCGCCGCTGTACCGGCGCGCGACGGGCGCGCCGAGCTGCGCGCGCAGCGCGTCGCGGAAACCAGCCAGTTCCCCGGCGGTGGGCTGACGGAATTGTCCGCTGGGATCGTTCACGTCAATCAGGTCGAGCTTGATCGGCAGGCCGCGGGTCAGTTCCGCCAGTTGCCGGGCCGCGGCAGCGCTCGTGTTGACGCCGCCCAGCAGGGTCCACACCAGGGTGACGCGCTGGCCGGTGACGGCGTGATAGCCGCGCAGCGCATCCAGCAGCGCGGGGAGCGGATCCGTCCGCTCGATGGGCATCAGCGCGCGGCGCAACCCGGACTCGGCGGCGGTCAGCGAGACCAGCAACCGGTACGGCCGCCGCTCGGCGGTGTAGCGCACGATGCCGGCGATCACACCGGCCGTGGATATCGTGATGGCTTTGGCGGCGATGGCCAGCGCACAGGGTTCCGACATCACCCGCGCGGCCGTCATCACCGCGTCATAATTGAGGAACGGCTCGCCCATACCCATGAACACCACGCCGCGAACCGGGTGCGGAGCGTCGGCCTTGATGTGAATCACTTGATCCACGATTTCCCACGCGGCCAGGTGACGGCGGAAGCCCAGCCGGCCGGTGGCGCAGAAGGCGCAACCCAGGGCGCAGCCCACCTGCGAACTGACGCACACCACATACTTGGGATCCTTCGGTCGGTGCAGCAGCGGAATTCGCACCGCCTCGAAGGTGCCCGGGCCATCGCCGCGAAAGAGATATTTGGCAAAGCCGTCCCGCGGCGAAACGGTCTTCCTCACCAACGTCAGGTACGGTATGGCAGTCAGCGGGCGGACCCGGACCAGCCCTTGGGCGGAAAACCCATTGGCCGCCGGTTGCGGCAGCGTCCCTTGCCGCACGGCCGCGGTCTGCAATAACCGCGCCAACCGCGGCGTCACCCCGACGTGCGCCAGTTGGGTGTGCAGTTCGTCGGCTGTGCAATTTTTCAGCAGGATGGGCATGTGCTGCAGGCGTGGCGCGCCGGATCGTTTAGGCCCCGATGATTTTCACCAGCACGCGCTTGCGGCGGCGGCCGTCGAACTCGCCATAGAAGATCTGCTCCCACGGCCCAAAGTCCAGCCGGCCCTGCGTCACGGCGCAGACGACCTCGCGGCCCATGATGGTACGCTTGAGGTGGGCGTCGCCGTTGTCTTCGGCGCCGTTGTGCGCGTACCGGCTGTAGGGCTTCTCCGGCGCGAGCTTTTCCAGCCAGCGCTCGAAGTCGGCGTGCAGCCCGGATTCGTCGTCGTTGATGAACACGCTGGCCGTGATATGCATCGCGTTGACGAGGCACAGCCCCTCCTGGATGCCGCTCTCACGCAGGCTGTGCTCGACCTGCGGCGTGATGTTGATGAACCCGCGCCGCGCCGGCACCTCGAACCACAGTTCCTTGCGAAAAGATTTCATCCTTTTGCTCCTTGATTGTCGCTGTGCTTTCAGTCCTTCAGGCCCTGCAGGTCGGCTTCGAGGCGGTCAGCGCTCGCGACAAGCTTGGCCCATGTAACAGGTTGGCCGGTGTAGGCGGCCGTACGGCCGAGAATGGTGATCAGATTGCTCTGCACACTCGGTGCGACTGTGGCGTTGTCTGCATGGCCCGCGATGATATCGCGATAAAATGCGGCGACGTTCGCTGCGGCGCCGGCCTCGTAGATGTCCGGCGTCTTGCCGCCCTTGAAAAAATCCTCGCCGCGGATCAGCACCTGCCCGCCGTATTCCGCCTCCAGCACGCCCCGGGAGCCAAACGCGCGGATGCGGATGCCTTCCGGCGTGGTGCCGTGACCGTTGATCTGCCGCGAACTGAAGGTGACCCCGACGCCGTTGCCGTAGTCGAACAGGCAGGTGAAGTGATCGAAGCAGGTGCCGATCTTCGCCCGGGCCAACAACCCGCCCGTACCGGTCGCACATACCGGCGGCTGCTGCATCACCCAATTCATCACGTCGAGCGTGTGGATATTCTGTTCGGTGATGATGTCACCGGAGAGCGCACGATCAAGGCCCCAGGCGCGCAGGCGCACCTCGGGGTCGTTCGGGTTTTTCGCGAGCGCGTCGAAGTGGTGCGTGAAGGGGCAGTCGGCATGGTAGATGGCTTCGGCGAACGCAAGGTTGCCGAGCGCGCCGGCGTGGACGCGCTGGAGCGCCTCGATGAAGAGGTCGGTCGCGCGCGTCTGGAAGTCAACACGGAAGCAGAGCTTCTTCGCGGTCGCCTGCCGGCCGCTCGCGGCGATGTTCCGGCAGCCGGGCACGTCCACCGCGACCGGCTTGGCGCAATAGACGTGGACGCCCGCCGCGACGCCCGCGGCCACCTGCTCGGGATGGAAGTAGGGCGGCGACTCGACGGCAATGGCCTCGACGCCGCTGGCGAGCAGGCGCTGGTAGGCGGAAAGGCCGGCGAAGCGCCGGTCGGCCGCCACACCGTGCTTGTCGCCAACGCGATCGGCCTGACTCTTGAAATAGTCGGCCGTCGCGACCAGTTGATAGCCGCCGTGCCTCTCGAACAGCTCGGCGATCCACCCGCCGCGCCCGCCGCAGCCGATCAGGCCGATTTTGATCTTGCGCGTGACGGCCGGCGCCGGCGGTGGCGTCTGCGCCTGGCCGGCGACCGCCACGCCCAGCGCCGCGCCGCCGCTCAACGCCAGGAAATCCCGCCGCGAATAATTCAAACGCTTGTTCATAATGCTGTCCCCCAGTGCTCGACCCCGATATCGTCACTCGCCCCGCCCGGACCATGACCTTAGCTCTCTACACGCCCATCCAGTTGTCGCGCGTTTTGTTTCAAGTTACGCCCCGGGCCTTGCGGGTTTCTGTCGGCCACGCATGGCCTGCATGGCGATCGTGATCATTTTGGCCTTCGCCACCACGCCGCCTTCAAAACTCAGCGTCGCCATGCGCCGGTAGTCCTCTGCCGGCATGACCGGGGCCGCGAGTTCCTCGGTTGTTTCCTGGAGCACCGCGCCTTGGACCAGTTCCGCCCCCGCCCGCCGGATGAGCTCGAGTTTCCTGTCGAAGAGTCGGGGGACGTTGGCCGCACCGGCGGCGGAGATGAGCAGTTCGCCCGACCAGGTCCAGTCCGTATGCTCGCAGATGAGCCGGAAGTGCTGCCGCAGGATGTCGAAGTGATGAAACTCGGGGAATCCGCAGGACGAAATGAGCACGGCTTTGGGGTGCCGCCCGAAACGTTTAGGGTGCACGGTATCCCCCCGGGGTGATTTGACCTGGCCCGGTTCCAGAATGACGAAGAACCGGTCCATGACGTTTTTGACCGTGGCAGGCAGATCGAAGACATAGAGCGGGGCCGCCAGCAGGAAGTAGTCAGCCCGTTTGTACACCTCGAGTATCTGCTCGAAGTCGTCCCGCTGCACGCATACGCCGGGATTCTTCTGGCCCCAGCAGGACCAGCAGCTATTGCACGGCCCGATTTTCATCTTGTGCGGATAAAACTTATGCACCTCCAGATTCGGACCCATACCCTCGATGCACAAATCCAACATCTTTTCCGTAAACGATGGCTTCCTGAGGGAGCCGGATATGGCCAGTACGACCGTGCTCATGGGATTACCTCGTTATGATTAGGGTTCTTCCCGGTTTTCCGTGTGAATACTGACTGGACTTTGGTGCGCAACTGTTAGGCGAAGCCATCGACTAAGCGAGTCGACTAAGCGTAACTGACTAAGTGTGGGACTAAGTGTCACGGGAGGCGACCTTTGAGAGCGATGTGAGCAATGTTGACGAGAATGCTCTCTGCTCCGCGATCAAGGTGGTCGCATGCGGCAACTAGCCGAGGCAGCCGACCCAGCAACGCTCTGCGGATCGCCACAAAATCCATACCCTTCTGGTATACTTTCAATTTCTCATGACCAAAAAGGTGTGCCATAAACCCACTTCCCCACACACTTAGTCGCCACTCTTAGTCCCTCACACTTCGTCGCTTACACTTACTCGACCCGCTTAGTCGCTCTCCCGCTCCGCTGTCGATCATGCCGTAATCCATAATAGAATATCCCACGCTAATCCCGGAAGAAGCCTTTATTCTTCACCTCGGACCCACAACGGATGCACTTGAGCAGCGTTGGCATTCCTGGCAGCGACATCTTCTCTATCCCCCCACCGTTCAAGCTTACTCGAGTTCTTGCCGAATAACCTCGCCACAGCCCTCCGGAACTTCCTGTGAAGGAGGGGCGCTGCTTCCGGCCGTCACGCCGTATGCGCCCTATTCCTCCTGCGCGGCGTTGGCCACGGCGGTCATTTGCATCCACTGGAGCGCCGACCGGATCAGGCCCTGCTGCAGCAGGGCCAGGCCCGGCGTTCGCAGGCGCTCGTCATCGCCGTCATACGCGCTCCGCGACTCGCCGCCTTCTTCGCGTCGCGCCAGGCGCTCGCGGCTGGCCCGCAACTCCAGCAGGCGCTCGGGCCAGGGCAAGGCCAGGGACTGTTGCGCGCGAACCGTCTCCCACAGGGTCGGCAGGTCGGTGATGTGCTCGAAGCTGCTGCTGTGATGCCGGCACAATGGATCCATCTGCAGCATATGCAGCGCCAGCGCACTGCGCTCGGCGGGCGCCAGGCCGGCGGCGTCGGCCAGTTCGGCGATCTGTTTCCACGCGTCGAGGTAATCCGGATCCAGCACCGCCGCCCGGCGGTAATAGGCCAGGGCCGCGCCGGGCCGCTCCTGCGCCGCGCGCAGTTGGCCCAGCAGGAAGAAAAGCTGAGGCCGCTGCGGATTCGTCTGTTCGAGGCGCAGCAGCACGCGCTCAGCCACGCTCCGGCTCTGCGGCTTGGTGAACACGCCCTCGCAGCCGAAACACAAGCTCGCCACCCGGCCGAATTGTTCGGGCATACGCTCGAAGGCGATGGCGTAGTGTTTTTCCGCCTCCTCCTTCCGGCCCAGCGCCCACAGCCGCTCGGCCAGCCGCCACTGCACGCAATACGCGTCGGCAAACAGGGCCTGCGCCTTTTCGTACAGCTCCAGGCTGCGTTTGATCAGGCCGGCCTCGGCCAGTTCGTCGCCCTGCTCGGCGATGCGGACCGATTGGACCACGTGGCGGAAGAACGTGGCGTCCTCCTGGCGGCCGCGCGCGGCCAGGATGTCGCCCAGCACCGCGTAGCCGCGGACGCGATCGCCGGCGCGCGTTTCGCCGTCGGTCGGATCCACTTTGAGCGCCAGCCGTGCCGTTTGTTCGGCTTCGTCCAGGCGGCCGAGTTTCTGAAGGAGGACCGCCTTCCAGATCAGCGGGCGTTCCTCAAAGCGGTCGCGGGCATAGAGCTGGTCGAGCCACGGCAGCAGTTCCGCGCCACCCGCCATGTCCAGCAACGCTTGATAACTTGCGTCTTCGCCGGGCTGCTGCGCCAGCATGGTTTTAAGGATCGGCACGGCTTCCGCCGTGCGGCCGGCGGCGTGCAGCGCGACGGCGGCAGCCCGCCAGGTATTTTCTTCGCCAAAGCCGCGGGGAGGCAGTTCGATCAGGTCCCGCGCCTCCCAATACGGCATGCGCTCCAGCAAGGCGAGCACGTCGGCCGGCCGGCCGGCGGCGGCATAGACGTCAAGCAATTGTCCGGCCAGGTCCCGAAGTTCATACGCCCGGCGGTTGCGGTTTTCTGGCTGGTTGGCGGCCGCTGCTTGCCGCAGGGCCGCGAAGACGAAGCTCTCCGTCTCGGCATAGCGCTTCTGCTCCAGCAGCGCCCGTATGACACTCTGTATGCCATAGCCGGCGTCCATCCGGTCGCCGGCGGCGGCCAGCGCCACGCCCACCGCGGCCTGCGCCGCGGCCAAGCCCTCGCGCGTCCACTCGTCGCGATTGAGCAGGCGCCCAAGCTTGGCCAGCAGCAGCGCCGATTCGATGCGTTGGTCCCGCGGCTTCCGGCCCGCCGCGACGGGTTCGCCGGCGGATGATTCCGCCAGGGCCTGCCGCAACAGCCCCACGGCGTCGTCCACGCGGTCGGCGGCCAGCAGGGCCCGGCTCAACGCCTCCCGCACAGCCAGCCGTGCCTTGGGTTTGAGCGCCGGCGTGCCGAGGACCGCCTGCAGACGCGCAATCCAATCCGCCTCGACGCCCGCCGGCGCAACCAGCGCGCCCACCGTCGGCCATAAGCCCAGTTCCGGATTCTTCTGCGCCAGACCGGCCAGGAACTCGTACATGCGCCGCGCCTTGGCGGGATCGTTCAACCGGCGCAGATGGTCGGTGAACGCATACGCTTCGCCGCGCGCGTCATCCTGGTTCGTCAGCAGCAGTTGCTCCGCCTCCGCCGTGCACCCCTGGTCGAGCAGCGCCGCCAGATACCAAGCCCGGGCCGAGCGGCGTTCATAGGAATCGCTGCTGTAATCCCGATCCACGTCCAGCACGACCAGCCCCGGCGCTGGCAGCGCTTCGGTCCTGGATTTTTCCGGGAATTTTCCGGCCAGCGCCTGATAGAGCGCGAGACAGTCGGGGCCTTGCACCAGGCTCCATGGCGGTTGTTTGAGGGCGTTGATCTCGTGCAGCGCCACGTGCTGCGCCAGTTTGAGCGTCTCGCCGCCGCCTGACCAGGACAGGTTGGCGTTGGGCAGCAACAACAACCGCGCCAGCAACTTTTCGGCCTCGGCGGCGCCGGCCATGCCGGCCAAATCCGGCACTTCCAGGCGCACCATCTGCTTCGCCGGCAGTTTTTCCGCCGCCTCCAGCCGCCGCCGGAACGCCGTCAAACCGTCCGTAGGCTGCCGCGCGTCGTCCAGCATCTGCAAACCCTGGAGCACCTCCGCGCTGCCCTGCGCGGCGTATTCGCGCATCGGGCCGCGGAGCGCCTGGGCGGCGGCATGCACCGCCTGCCGCGCAGGCTCGGTCTCGCCGGCTAGGATCAGCACCAGCAGGCGTAGCGGTTCCACGTCCCGGCGCGCCGCCGCCGGCAGGGACGCCAACTGCCGCGCCAGCAGCGGCCAGGCGTTGGTCGGCGGCAGTGCCGTCAGCAGGTCGGCCAGCGCAGGCTGGACCGGACGCCCGCGTCCCCGCAGCTCCAGCCATTCATAGGGACGGGTGGAATTCAGGCTTTTCGTCAGCCGCGCCCCGAGCAGCAGCCAGCGTCGCGCTGCGTCGTCCGGCGGCAGAGCGTCGCGCTGCTGCAGGAACGCCGCGAGATCGTGCTGCAGCAGGCTGGACGCCTCCGCGCCAGGCGGCTGGGCCGGCGCATTCGTTTGCGATGCTCGTTCCAGTTCCTGCAGGAAGGCTTGTGCGCCGCGCCAGACCGGTTCCCCCCCCCACGCCAGCAGGCTGGCCAGTTCCAGCAATGCCCAACCGATCAGTGTACGCCGCATGTGGCACCTCCTCATCCGATTACTTTGCCAGCTTGGATGCAGGTCAGGAAATTCCGCCGCGAACAACTCATCTGCTGGATGGGGCCTTCTTTGTCGTTGATTCTGGTGGCTGCCAGTTCAACAGCAAAAACCAGTGGGAATTTGACAGGTCGGGGGGCGGTTGTAAAGGCCGGCTTTTCGGATGCAAGCACTCTGTTAACCCATTGGGCTGCAGGAACTTTTTTTCGTGAATTTCGTGTTTCGTAGTTTAAATGCTCTTTCAGTCTTCGGCCTACAGCCTTCAGCCTGCTTTTCCGGCCACGTGCAGGGCGGCGACGCCGCCCAGCAGGGGCCGGCTGACGATGGAACTGAACCCTTGGCCGGCCAGCAGCGCCGTCAGTTCGTCCAGCGCATAGAAATGTCGGATGGACCAGGCGAGATAGCGATAGGCGCCCCGGTGGCCGGACACCAGCCAGCCCAGCGGCGCCACCACGACCGCCAGGTACCCGTGAAACAGATGCCGCAGCAGCGCCGACCGGGGCTGGCTGGTCTCGACGATCACGAATTTCCCGCCGTCTTTCAAGACCCGGCGGATCTCGGCCAGGTAGGCCGCCGTGCGGGGATTCCGAAACGTCAGGTTGCGAAAGGCAAAGGCGATGCCGATGACGTCAAAGGCCTCATCCGGAAATGGCAGCCGGCCGGCATCGCCCAGGACAAATTGAAGCTGCCCGTCGGCCAGGCGTTGCCGGGCTTTCCGGCCGGCCACGTCCAGCATGGGTTGGCTGAAGTCCACCGCCGTGATCCGCGTGTCGCGGCCGGCTCGCTCGGCGATCATCAACGCCAGATCGCCGGTGCCGGTGCAGAGGTCGAGGATGTTGCCGGGGTGGCCTTGGAGGCATTCGACGGCCGCTTTTTTCCGCCAGGCTTGATCGAAATAACACGTCATCAGCCGGTTGATGAGGTCATAATGCCGGGGTACCTCGTTGAACATCGTCTGCAGCGGCAGCGTCTTGCCCTGTTCATCGGCGGCGTGTCCGGGGATAGCGTGGTCATTCTTCATGCAAACATCTGGAAGGGTTGGGATGTTCTCGGACCATTATTCATGATTTCCTGAGTTCCTCATTGAATATGTCGATCTGCTTTAATGATTTTGCTGCAAATGATTCTGTCAATTCTTGAGCCTCCTCATGGTCACTCTTATACGACAGAACCATTCGTTTATGGCGTTTTAGGAGAGCGTAGTTGGATTATTTAATGAGGAAATCAGGAAATATTTTCAGCCGAAACCGAGGTCCGGCAGGGCGTCCAGGGCGGGTCGCTGCTCCGCGCCGGCCGGCAGCGGCAGTCGGCGGAAGGCGGCGGCAGCCACCATGGCGGCGTTGTCGGTGCAATACTTCGGCGGCGCCAGCAGCAGCCGCGTGCCGGTTTCCTCCGCCAGCCGCGCCAGCCGGGCACGCAGGGTCTGGTTGATGGAAACGCCGCCGGCGCAGCCGAAGGCCGTGACGACCTCGCGCTCGAGGGCCCGGGCGGTGCGCTCGACCAGGGCGTCGAAGACCGCGGCCTGGTAACTGGCGGCCAGGTGCGGGAGATCCGGCCCGGCCGCGGCGCCGGGGTGCTCCTTGAGATAATACAGCAGCGCGGTCTTCAAGCCGCTGTAGCTGAAGCAGAGGTCGCGGTCGAGCCCGCCAGCGCTCTCGCCGGGCTGGCCCTGCGTGAGGCCGCGGGGGAAGCGGACAAACGCCGGATCGCCGTGCGCGGCGGCCTGTTCGATGAGCGGGCCGCCGGGATAGCCCAACCCCAGCAGCTTGGCGCCTTTGTCGAGCGCTTCGCCGGCGGCGTCGTCCAGCGTCTGGCCGAGCAGGTGGTAGCGGCCCGGCGCCTCGACGCGGACCAGGCTGGTGTGGCCACCGGACACGAGCAGGACCAGGAAGGGCGCCACCGTTTCCAGCCGCGGCGCGGACGCGTCGAGGAACAGCGAGTAGAGATGCGCCTCGAGATGGTTGATGCCGAGCAGCGGCTTGTTCAGCCGCAAGGCCAGCGCCTGCGCCGCGGCCAGCCCGACCAGCAGCGCGCTGGCCAAGCCCGGCCCCTGCGTCACCGCCACGGCGTCAATCCCGTCCCAGTTGAGCCGGGCCTGGTCCAGCGCCGTGCGCAGCAGGCCGGGCAATTCCTCAACGTGGCAGCGCGAGGCGATTTCCGGCACCACGCCGCCATAGGGCCGGTGACGCGCAATCTGGCTGAACACGACGTTCGACCGTACCCGGTTGACGTCGGCCAGCACGGCCACCGCGGTTTCGTCGCAGGACGTTTCAATGCCGAGGACATTCATGGTCATGGCCGAGGGCGCAGGGCGGGAAGCAGCGGGTACCCGGCGGCCGCCGGTCTCAGGGTTGCGCCGTCAGCAACCGCGGCCGTTCATGCTGTTTGTAGATCATCACACCCTTGAGCACGGCGATGGCGCGGTCAAGCTGGACATCGGTGACCGGCTTGATCTCTTCGCCGTTTTCGTCCTCCAGCGGCGGCGCGCCCTTCGGTCGGGCCCGCTGCAGCCAGAGCCGGCGCCAGTCTTCCGGCGCCATGGGCACCACGATGTCCGGCTCGATGCCGCGGTCATGGATTACCCGCTGGCTGGGGGTGTAATACTTGGCGGTGGTCAGCCGGATCGCCGAGCCGTCGCCGATGGCAATCACGGTCTGCACCGAGCCCTTGCCGAAGGTCTTCTCGCCCACGAGGATCGCACGGCCTTGATCCTGCAGGGCGCCGGCCACGATCTCGGAAGCGCTGGCGCTGCCGCCGTTGACGAGGATGGCGATGGGGAAGTCCGTATAGTGGATGCGGCCGTAGGCTTTTTCCGTCATTTGCTGCTTCTCGTTCCGGCCCCGGGTGAACACGATCAGGTCGCCCCGCCGCAGGAATTTCTGACTGACCTCCACAGCGGCGTTCAACAGTCCGCCGGGGTTGTTCCGCAGGTCGAGCACCAGCGCGCGCAGGCCCTTTTTCGTCAGTTCGTCCAGCGCCTTCTGCAAATCGTCGGCCACGTGTTCGCTGAAAGTGAGGATACGGACATACCCGATGCCGTCCGCCAGCAGTTGCGCATCCTTGACGTTCGGCACATTGATCTCGGCGCGCGTCAGTTCAATGGTCTTAAGCGCCTGTGTCTTGGGCCGTAGAATCCGAATGGTCACCTTCGTGCCCGGCGCGCCGCGCAGCTTTTTCACCACGTCCGGCAACACCAGGTTCTCCGTGGATTTGCTGTCAATCTCGATAATCCGGTCGCCCGAGAGCAGGCCGGCCTTGAAACCCGGCGTGTCCTCCATCGGTGCGATCACGGTGGGGAAGCCGTCCTTCATCCCGACGACGATGCCCAGCCCGCCGAACTGGCCGACCGTGTCGTCCTTCATATCCTGATACGATTCCGCATCCATGAACTGGCTGTGCGGGTCCAGCGACTGCAACATGCCCCGCAGCGCGCCGTAGATGAGATCCTTGTACGACACCTTCGCGGGATCGACATAGGAGGCGCGGACCTGTTCCAGGACCTTCGTGAACAAGGTCATCTTGTCATACGCTGACTCGTGGTCGGCGCCCTTGGTTTCCCGGGCGTACAGCCGCGCACCGACCGCCAGGTTGGCCGCCAGCAAGGCGACCAGCAGCGCCCAGCTCAGTCCGCGGCCCAGAGTTCGTATGGTTGTGCTCATGATCTTCCGCCGGCGGCGTGGTGCCCGTCGCCGGCCGGTATGTATAGCCCATTCGCCGGGCCATTGCAACCGGCGCTGCGCTGGAAAGAAATTGTCTGAAAGCACGGACAGGCTTAGGATGCGGCTTACGCATGAAGCTGGTCGTCGCCACGCGCAATAAGCATAAAATGGAGGAGCTGCATGCCCTGCTCGCCGGCTGGCCGGTGGAACTGCTCAGCGCGCTGGATTTCCCCGGGATCCCCGAGGTGGAAGAAGACGGCGCCACCTTCGAGGCCAACGCGATCAAGAAAGCCATCACGTTCGCCCGCGCCACGGGTTGCTGGGCGCTGGCCGACGATTCCGGGCTGGAGGTGGCAGCGCTGAACAACGCGCCGGGGGTGTATTCCGCCCGCTATGCCGGCGAGCCTGCGAACTACCCCGCGAACAACGCCAAGCTGCTCCGCGAGCTGAGTGGAAAACCCGACCGCCGCGCCTGTTTCCGCTGCGTCATCGCGTTATCCGACCCGCAGGGCCGCGCCGCAACCGTCGAAGGCCGCTGCGCGGGGCACATCATCGCAGCGCTGCGCGGCACGGCCGGTTTCGGCTACGATCCGCTGTTCGTGCCCGACGGGCAAACGCAAACCTTTGCCGAAATGCCGGCGGACGTGAAAAACGCCATCAGCCACCGCGGCCGTGCCCTGCAGGCAGCGCACGACTGCTGGAAGGAGATCTTCGCTCAGCACAGGGCTGGCAACCCCGTCGCCATACTCCAGCGCGGGGCTGGAAGCCCCGCGGGATTGCCGCGGGGTTGCAAATCCCCGATGAAAAACAACCGGCAACGGACCACAAACAACTGACCCACCATGAAAATCGCCACCTTCAACGTCAATTCGATCCGCAAGCGGATGGAGATGCTCCTGGCCTGGCTTCGGCAACACCAGCCGGACGCGCTGTGCCTCCAGGAAACCAAGGTGCAGGACGCGGACTTTCCCCGCGCGCCCCTGGCGGCCGCCGGGTGGCACGTGGTCTTCCGCGGCGAAAAAGCCTACAACGGCGTGGCCATCGTCAGCCGTGTGCCGGCGGCCGCCGTGCGGTTTGGCCTGGATGACGGCGGGCCGGCGGACGAGGCGCGGCTGATGTGGGCCAACGTCGGCAACGTGACGGTCGTCAACGCCTACGTGCCGCAGGGCCGGGAGCTCACGCACGCGATGTATCGGTACAAGCTGGACTGGTTCCGGCGGCTGGGCCGCTTCTTCGGCAGGCATTTCAAGCCCGCGGACCTGGTGGTGTGGTGCGGGGACTTGAATGTGGCCGCGGAACCGGCGGACGTGCATGCGCCGGAGCAGCACGCGCAGCACGTCTGTTTCCATGCCGACGTCCGCCAGGCGCTGGCCGCTTGCCGGAGCTGGGGCTTTGTGGATGTCTATCGCCAGCTCCATCCCGAGCCGGGCCGCTACTCGTTCTTCGATTACCGCACCCCCAACGCCGTGCAACGCAATATCGGCTGGCGGCTGGATTACCTGCTGGCCAGCCCGGCGCTGGCGGCGCGCGCCACCGCGGCGGAGATCGACCTGGCGCCGCGCCGGGCGCCGCAGGCGTCCGATCACGCGCCGGTCTGGGCGGAATTCGCGCTTGATAGAGGTCCCCGGCCGATGCCGATCCTAAACCCTGACCTAACAATGGGAGGTCCGGCCGGACCTCCCATTGTTAGGTCCAAAAGTAGAGAATAGGATAAAAATCAAACGAATGGAACATTTCCATTTTATCTGACCTAATATTAAGAGGTCCGGCCGGACCTCTTAATGTTAGGTGCAACCGCGCCACGCGGGCGGCACGGCCGGTCGGCGTCTGCGCAGGGCGGTTTCCCGTCCTTGGAAAATACGGCGGCGTCTGCTAACGTCGGTCTCCGGTTTACGGAAGGAAACGCCATGATACCGAGATACACCCGGCCCGCCATGGGCGCCATCTGGGAAGACGAGAACAAGTTCCGCATCTGGCTCGATATCGAGCTGGCGGCCTGCACAGCGCAGCACAAGCTGGGCCAGATCCCGGCCCAGGACCTCAAGCAGATCTTGAGCAAGGCCAACTTCAACGTCAAACGAATCGCCCGGATCGAGGCCCGGGTCAACCACGACGTGATCGCGTTCCTGACGAACGTGGCGGAGTACGTCGGGCCGTCGTCGCGCTTCATCCACCTGGGCCTGACCAGCTCCGACATCCTCGACACCGCGCTGGCGCTCCAGTTGGTGCAGGCAGCGAATCTCCTGATCGCCGGCGTCAAAGCCGTGCGCGCGGCGGCGGCAGCGCAGGCGCGCAAGCATAAATTCACCCCGATGATCGGCCGCTCGCACGGCGTCCACGCCGAGCCCATCACCTTCGGCTTGAAGATGGCGCTGTTGTACGACGAATTCGGCCGCGCGCTCCAGCGGCTGGAGGCGGCGCGCGAAACGGTCCGCGTGGGCCAGCTCTCCGGCGCGGTGGGCACGCATGCGCACTGCGATCCGCTCATCGAACAGCATGTCTGCCGGCAGCTCGGCCTGCGGCCGGCGGCGATTTCGACGCAGGTCCTGCAGCGCGACCGGCAGGCGGAATACACGACGGCGCTGGCGCTGGTGGGCTGCTCGGTGGAACGCTGGGCGCAGGAGTTCCGGCACCTGCAGCGCACGGAAGTGCGCGAAGTCGAGGAATTTTTCGCCGCCGGCCAGAAGGGTTCCTCGGCCATGCCGCACAAGCGCAACCCCATCGTCGGCGAGCGGCTCTGCGGCCTGGCGCGCCTGCTGCGCGGCTACGCGCTGGCCGCCATGGAAAACGTGCCGCTCTGGCACGAGCGCGACATCTCGCACTCCAGCGCCGAGCGCGTGCTGCTGCCCGATGCCACCATCGCCCTGGATTACATGCTGGCCAAGCTGGAATGGCTGGTGCGGACCCTGCGCGTGCTGCCGGAGAACATGGCGCGCAACCTGCGGCAGACCCACGGCCTGATCCACTCGCAGCAGGTGCTGCTGGCGCTGATCAAAGCCGGCATCACGCGCGAAGCCGCCTACCAGATCGTCCAGGACAACGCCATGCGGGCGTGGGAAACGCAGCAGGAGCTGCGCGGCCTGATCGAGGCCGATCCGCGCGCCGCGCCGTTGAAGCCGGCCGACCTCGACGCCGCCTTTGACCTCAAGCCGCATTTTCGCGACGTCAACAGGACATTTAAAGCCGTGGGATTATGAAATTGTCCGTCGTCAGTCGTCCGTGGTCAGTTGTCAGTTGTCGGCAGGCCGTTGTCCATAGTCCGTGGTCAGTTGTAGGGTGAATACATGAGTGTATCAAATTTTGAGAAGTTAAGAGTCTACCAGTTGTCCGAACAATTAGCCGACAGCATTTGGGACATCGTCGAGGAATGGAAGACATTTGCGAAAGACACCGTGGGTAAACAACTGGTGCGTGCGGCCGACAGCATCGGCGCCAATATCGCGGAAGGCGTTGGCCGTGGAACGTTTCCGGACACCCGCCGTTTTGTGCGGATCGCGCGCGGTTCGCTGCACGAGACGCAGCACTGGCTCCGCCGCGCCTATCGCCGCAAGCTGCTGACTGACGCGCAGGTCAAAACCCTAAAACCAGTCGTGGATGAGCTGGCACCCAAGCTGAACGCTTTTCTCAATTCCATCGGCAGGATGGGTGGTTGTGCTCCGAAAACAACTGACGACTGACCACGGACAACTGACACAAGGACCCATGACCCATGACCCATAACCAACAGAGTGCTTATTCAAAATCGGGCGTAGATATTGACGCAAAAATGGAATTACTGCGGAGGGCCAAGAAGCAGATTCAGAAGACCCGCACCGCCGGCTCCGCGGGCGCGTGGGGCTTGTTCGGCGGACTGTTCCAGTCGCCAGGCAAGGACCATCTGCTGATCAGCAGCACCGATGGCGTCGGCACCAAGCTCAAGGTCGCTCACCTGGCCGGCCGCCACGACACCGTGGGGCAGGACCTCGTCAATCACTGCGTCAACGACATCCTCGCGCAAGGCGCCGAGCCGCTGTTCTTTCTCGATTACATCGGCGCGCAGCAGCTCGATCCCGGCGTCTTCGCCCAAGTGATCGCGGGCCTCTGCCAGGCGTGCCGCGAGAATCACTGCGCGCTCGTCGGCGGCGAGACCGCCGAGATGCCGGGCCTTTATCCGGCGGGTGAATACGACCTGGTCGGCACCATCGTCGGTGCGGTGCCGAAGAAGCGGCTCATCACCGGCGCCGGCGTAAAGGCCGGCGATATCCTCATCGGCCTGCCTTCCTCCGGCCTGCACACTAACGGCTATTCGCTGGCCCGCCGCGTCATCTTCGAGACCGCCGGCCGGAAGGTCGGCGACCGCCTGCCCGGCACACCGCAGACCTTTGGCGAGGCGCTGCTCGCGGTGCACCGCAGTTACCTTAAGCCTGTCCGCAAGCTGATGGACGCGGTGAAGATCCACGCGCTCGCGCACATCACCGGCGGCGGCTTCACCGACAACATTGACCGCTTCCTCCCCAAGGGCCTCTGCGCCGTCGTGGACCGTTCCACCTGGACACCGCTGCCCATCTTCCGATTCATCCAGGAGGCCGGGCAGGTGGACCGCGACGAGATGTACAAGGTCTTCAACATGGGCATCGGCCTGGTCCTCTTCGTCGGCCGCGCCGACGCTGAACGGACGGTGAAAACCCTCCGCGCCGCCGGCGAAAAACCGGTCGCGGTCGGCTTCGTCGAAAAAGGCTCCGCGCCCGTGCGGCTGATCGGGTGAATCGAGTTCGCGTTTGGCTGTTTCCGTGATGCCAACGCGATAGGTCATCCACCCCTCGCGCGGTGTCAGGCCAGCGGCACAACCTTCACCTTGCCGGCCTTGACCGCGGCATAGATGCGGTCGGCTTCCCGCGTGTCGGCGGCATCCTCCAGCCTCGGTATTAAACAGCCAAAACAAGGCGAAATTCGCATGAAAAACATGGGTCAGGGTTTCGTCGCGACAACCGGGGGCTTAAAAACAACGAGGTAGCTTTCTTCCGCCGGAATATTCAGCGCAATGTCAACTTCGTTCGATGAAACCCTGGTGAAAGCCGGCGAAGTGACTGCCATGGTTGTCGGGTTCCATAGCTCGGGATCCCCGGTTGCCTGAAACCGCGCCGTGAACGTGGCGGCGGAAGCCGCGCCATTCCACACCATAAACACATCCATGCCGTTTCTTTTTCGGTGATTATACCCTGTCCATTTATCAAAGGTCCCGCTGGTGACTTTAAAATCGGAATTAACGCCGGAGTTGCTCAGAATATTTCCGAGCTTCGTGGTGATCGTGTTCTCATCGGCGGAAGCGATGAAATAGGTTTTGCCCCCATTGGCATTTGACTTAATCGGTGTAACGCTTGTTGACGGTGTCAGGCTGTTCCATAAAGCGATGGAAAGGCCTTGAATCGCACTGTCGGAATTGCCGAACTTCGCCGACTTGGAAGGCACCCTTTGCCACCCGATGACAACGCCGCCGTTATCGTAAAATTGCTTCACTTTTCCCATTGTCGCATATTGAATGTTCTGGACAGGAGGCAGTATCAGGATTTTATACTTTGATTTATAGAGCTCGATCTGCTTGGTCGCCACATTGAGCGTTGCGGTGCCTTCAAACCGGTTATAAGTGAGCAGTTGATGGTCATAATGCGCCCGGTCCAACGCCGTTTGCATGGTGTAGGGATAACAGTTATCGTTGTTCCAGGAGTCATCGACATACCTGGAATATCCCGGCCAGAGCATAGCCACCGGCGCGACACTGTAATTGTTTGAATCATTACCGGTCAGCATATGGCTCAAACGGTTCTGTCGCTCACACCAGGATTTATATTTCGGCCAATTGGCCTCATCGCCGGTATAGTAATAGAACGGCGGACAATCCTCATCCGGGTTCGCCACACTGCCCTTGGGGTTGAACGCGTGCGGCACAAGCACATTCGCGCCATGGACCTGGCACCAATCGGCGAGCCATTGCCTGTCCGCCCAGGTCAAGTGGCTGTAAGCGCCGAAAATTTCACACATCGCATAATGGTTTGAAAGGTCATTGCCTATCGCTATCGAGCTTATCAGCTTGGGCAGTTGATAGATCATTTTTCTTTCCTGTCTTGGATAAAGCTGATCGCAAACGAGATCAAAGCCAGGCATGTCCTGATATTTCTCTTTTTCCATGATATTCAAAGGCCCTCCGCCAAAATCAAGCGGATAATAGCCCCCCGCCGGCTCCCGGTCGTCTTCATTGTCATGGCCTATCAATATGGCGCCTCTGGCATGTAAATAGTCGCGGTACGAGCCATTCCCCACTTTTGACATTCTCTCTCCAAGGGTCTCCCAGTATTCATAGGTCGCCTTATGCTGGTCTTCTCCGCATAACGGATAGAACCGGCTCGCCATCATCTCTTTCCAGCGCGGGGAGTCGTTTTCCATGCCTTTGCCCCAGGTGCCGAAAAAGTACGGCTCGTCATAGAAAGACCCGCGTATCTGTCCGGGCCTGGCATGGTCGAAATGGGGCTTGATGACATAATCCAGCCACCAGTCGAAGGCGTCCTGGCTTGCCAGATCGCACTGCCGGTAATCGGTCGCCGTTTCATAGGTAAACTTCATTATCTTCCATGTCCCGGCCGACACTGTCCAGGAAAGGTTGCCGTTTGTAATGTTCGGGGTCAGGTCAATTAAAGATCTCGCATCAATCCCGCTCCCGCCCGGCGGCTCGTTATACACCTTGAATTCGTTGATGGTCGGACACATGGAAGCCGCATAGATAAAAAGCCTGACTTTGGATCCGGTGACCGCGTCAAATTGTACGATTTTTGATGACCCTATGGAGGTCCCCGAATCGCAGGAGACCCATGAGGAGCCGTTCCAGTACTGAATGGCGTACGATTGTATCCGGTCGTATGACTCCTTGATAATGATATTGTTAAACGTGGTGGCGGCACCGAAGTCTATTTCCAGCCATTGATTGGTTGCCGCATCAGCATGTGCATTCCAACGCGATGTATCATCGCCATCGTTTGCCTTGGCCGCTTCGTATCCCGTCTCGCGAACCTCCACCGAGGACGCATGTATCGTTTTCCTCAATGCTAGGTTGCCTCCATTGCCGGTGAATTTTCCCGCCAAGGTTTTTATGTACATGGCCCCGCCATGGCCTGAACCGTTATAGACCGTCGGGCCGGTCACATCGATCGACGACGAGCGTAAATACTTGAACCTGTGCTGCTGCGGAACCTTGCCGCCGACATTAAAGCTCTGCCACTCAAAACCTTCGTCATAGATATAACCGGCCATCCCCTTTGTTTGTGCATAGTCCAGTGTCGCTGAAAAATCAGACCACCAGCGCGGTCCGAGCCAGTCCGGATGCGGGCGCGGTTCGATAATAAAACTGCCGTTTCCACCGTCTTTGATTCTATCAACGTAGTCCAGAAGAATTGCAGTGTTCTCCCCGTGCTGCCAGAAAAGCGGCATGGTGAGCCGCTTATTAAGGGGTAAATTTGTAAAATCGGATTTCAAGGTATCGTAGGGCGCTGCAAAAGCAGTATTCCCTATAATGGCCGCAAATCCCGCGATCACGACCGACATGATGAATTGCTTCATCATGGGGGTGAGGATCGATGTTGTTTTTCCGGTAGCGTTCATGTTGTTGTCTTTCGTTAATGGGATAGAGCGAGTCTTATGATGGTTGATTTGATAGAATATTTCTTTTTCATGGCTTCCTTGACTTGACGCTGCGCGGGGAAACCCTTTGCGCGAGCGTGAGGGGATATGACTTTCCGGCCGTGGTATTCAATTCCCAGCTCTTGTCACCGCAAACGACCCGGCAGGCGCTGCCGGACTTGGAATGAATCACGGCCTTGGTCAAGCGGCCGTCGTCCCAACTCATATCCACCTCGAATCCGCCGCGCGCGCAAAGGCCGGTGACTTTTCCAGTCGGCCACGCCTTGGGCAGCGCGGGCAGCAGATGGATCCGGCCCGCGTGGCTTTGCACGAGCATTTCGCAGAAGCCGGCGGTCGCGCCCAAATTTCCATCAATCTGGAACGGCGGATGAGAGTCGAACAGGTTCGGGTAGACGCCGCCGCCGCTCTCGCCGTAGATGGTTTGCGTCTCGCGGACCACGTTCAACAGGCTTCGCAGCATGGTGTAGGCGTGATTGCCGTCCCAAAGCCTGGCCCAGAAATTGATCTTCCAGGCGCGACTCCAGCCGGTGCTCTTATCGCCGCGGGCTTGCAAGGAAACCCGGGCGGCCTCGGCCAGCTCGGGTGTTGCGGCCCGGGTGATCTGGCGGCCGGGATACAAGGAGAATAGATGTGAGACGTGGCGATGATCATCCTTGGGATCGTCTTTGTCTTGTTCCCACTCCTGCAATTGTCCCCAGCGCCCAATCTTCGGTTTGAGCAGCTTGTCCCGCAGGCCGGCGATGTGATCGCGGAATTCCTTGTCATCGCCCAGCACATCAGCGGCCTCAATCGTGTTGGTGAACAGGTCGCAAATGATCTCCTGATCGTAAGTCACGCCTTCTTCCTCGGGGCCGTGCTCGGGTGACCAGCCGTCGGGTGTGACCAGCGTGCCGTCCTCCCGCCGTTTCAGGTGGTCGTCCCAGAACTGGCAGACTTCCTTGAGCGCGGGATAGGCGGTCTTGCGGAGGTAGGCCTGATCGCGGCCAAAGGCGAAATGCTCCCAGAGATGCTGCGCATACCAGGCGCTACCGGGCGGATTCCACTTCCAATACGAAATGCCGCAGGCGTTGTTCATCGTCTGTACAGTCCAGCCCCTGACCTTGCCGTAGTTTCTTTGCGTGTTCTTCTCGCTGACCTCGCGGATACTTGTGACGTAGTCGATGAACGGCTGGTGGCATTCCGCGAGATTGGTCGGCTCGGCCGGCCAGTAGTTCATCTCGAGGTTGATGTTCGAGTGGTAATCGCCGGCCCAGGCGGGCTCGTTGCTGTCGTTCCAGACTCCTTGAAGATTGGCGGGCAAAGATCCCGGGCGCGAGCAACTGATCAGCAGATAGCGGCCAAACTGGCAGAACAAGGCTTCGAGATTTGGATCGACCGTCGTGTTTTTTGCATAGTCCTCCAGCCGCGCCAGCGTGGTCTTGGCAAGCAGGCCCGGCGCGGTGGTCCCTACATCGAGAGAAAAACGGCGGAAGAGTGATTGATAATCTTTCACATGCTGCGCCAGCAGTTCCTTCACACTCTGCCTGGCGGCGGAATTCACCTGCTTCGCGACTGCGGCGTGGGGATGCGCGCCGAGCCACTGCTTGGTGTGATCCTGGAGAAAGTTCGTGCCCGCCCCTAGAATCAAAGTCACACTGTCGCATTGGTCGAAGGCCAGGCTGGTGGCGGGCACGGCAAGGTCCCATGGGTTATTGGCGCAGGCATCGTCATTTTTAACCGTGATGGCGCCGTTTTGATTCAGCACGAGCAACTGGGCTTCGTATTCAAAACCGTTCTCCAGCTTGCCCACCGAGCTGAGCTTGTTGCCTGCGGCGGCAATCCGGGCCTGGTGCATGTCCGCAAGCTGAACGCGGCCGGTGCAGGCAGCGGGCTTGTTCGCCGTCAGGTGGATCACAATGACTCCGTCGGGGTGGCTGGCGAAGGCCGTCCGTTGATAGCGCACCCCGTTGTATTCATAGGTCACCTGATGAACGGCGCGATCGATGTCTAGTTCCTGACGGTAATCGGTGACCTTGGTAAAGTCATGGCCGAGATGAATGAGAATGTCGCCAAATGCCTGATAGGCCCCCAGGTTTTGCTCCTCCTCATCATCAGACTTGCCCAGCACGCGGCCCTCGACGGCCATGCGATCTCCGGTCCAGAGACTGATCTCATTGAACTGGACCCGCTCGATCCCGGTGCCGCCAAAGAGCATCGCTCCCATGGGTCCATTGCCAATCGGCAGGGCTTCCGTCATCCACACTTTCGCCGGTCGGTCATACCACAGGCACAATTCCCCCGAAGCGTCCGCCCGGGCGGGGTTTTCGCGCACCGATGCACCCATGCACGTCAGTGGGTTAACGCCAAGATATGCCGTCGCCAGGGAGGCACCTAGCATGAAGCGACGACGCGAAATGACATTCCAGGGTGTGGTCGATTTGTTTTTCATCGTGCGAAGAAATTCCTTTTATTGCTTTTGAGGTTGGCGCGCGAGTTTATTCAACGCGGCCCCGGAGGTAAGTGTTCAATGAGATACCGAATGATGAGCATACGCAAGTGGACCTCTGTGCCATTGCCTTCATGCAGGCCGTGGTCGCGATGGGGATAGGCGAAATAATCGAAACGTTTGCCCAGTTCGATGAGCCGGTCCACCAGCCCTTCGGTTATCTCCACATGCGTGTTCGTCTCGCCGGTGCCGACGATGATGAGCAGGTCGCCGCGCAAACCCTCGGCGTAATTAATCGGCGCACAGGTGCGGTAGCCCTCGGGATTGTCCTTCGGCGTGCGCATGTAAATCTCCTGATACTCGGCGTTGTAATACTGCGGCTGAGGCTTCGGCACCACGGCGATGCCCACGTGATAAATGTCCGGCTTGCGGAACATCGCGTTCAGCGTGTTCGAGCCGCCGCCGCTCCACCCCCAGATGGCCACGCGCGAAAGGTCCACGAAAGGGCAGAGCCGCGCCAGCGCCTTCAGGCCCGCGGCCTGCTCGTCGGTCGAGAGCGGCCCGAGGCTGCCAAACACCGCCCGCCGCCACGCCGCTCCCTTGGGCGCAGGCGTGCCCCGATTGTCCATCGAAACCACGATGTAGCCCAGGTCGGCCACCGCCCGGTGAAAGAGGGTGTGCCCTTGCCCACCGTCCCAGTCGTCCAGCACCGTTTGTCCGGCGGGTTCGCCATAGACGAACACAAATACCGGATACTTCTTCGTGGGATCAAAATCCCGTGGTTTGATCATCCAGGCGTCCATCATCACGCCGCCGCCAATGTCGAGCTGGAGGAACTCGGCGGGCTGCGCGATGAGCGGCTTGACCCGGGCGGCCTGAGTGGCGTTGTCCTCCAGCACGCGCACGCTCCGGTGTGCCCGCAGTTGCACCAGGTCAGTGACCGGCGGCTGGTCGAAGGTGGAATAGGTGTGAAACGCCCAACGGCTGTCGGGAGAAAACACATACCCGTGCGAGCCGGGTTGGTCCGGCGGCGTCAACCGCTCGGGCGTGCCGGTTCCATCCAGGCGCGCGCGGTAAAGGTAGCGTTGCGTCGCGTTGGTCGGCGAGGCAAAATAATAGAACCATCCGTTCTTGTCATCCACCTGGCCGCGCGCGATGAGGTCGCTGCCCGCCGGGGTGATCGGTGTCAGGCCCGAACCGTCCCGCGAGACGACATAGGTGCGCCGCCAGCCGTCCCGCTCACTGATGATGACAAAGGCCTGGCCGCCGCGAATCCACTCCAGCCCTCCGTTCTCCATATCCACCCAGGCGGGATCGGTTTCCGCGTAGGCTTTGGCGATCACGCCCGTGCGATGGTTGGCGAGCAGAAACTCCCGCGCGTCCCGGGAGCGGCTCAATTTCTCGACCAGCACTTCGGCGGAATTCCCGGCCCAACTCACTTGGTTGAGGTAAAAGGTTCCAGGTTTGTCGGCCAACGTGATCCAGCGCGTTGCGCCACCTTTCACGCCAACGACGCCGATGCGCAGCGTGGAAATCGGCCCGCCGATCCGTTCATATCTTGTTTCCCGGAAAGTGCGATACGTCGGGTCGCCGGGCACGAGGACCGCCCGTTTGGGGACGGCTGAGGAATCGGTCCGGACATAGGCGATCCATTTGCCGTCGGGACTCCAACTGGCGAGGCCGTTTTCGATGGTGTCGGGATCGCCGTCTTGGGTCAGCGGAATCGTCCGGCCGCTGGCAATGTCAAACACGATCAAATCCGCGCCGCGCGAACCCAGCAGTCGCTGGCCATCCGGCGAAAACGCATTCGCATCGAACCACGCTCCGGGACCGGCGTCCACCGGACGCAAGGCGCCCGACACCGGTTCATACAGCCAATGATCGTTCCCGTGCCCGCCGCTGGTGATGTCTGTGTGCAGCAGAAAACGGTTGCCCGACTGCGAACGGACGAATCCCCGGATCATCAGACGCTGGGAGGTGGCGGGGACGAGGAGTTTCTCACTGGCAACCACGACCGTGCGTTTGCCGCTGGCGGAATCGTAGCTGGCGATCTCTGATTCAGACGCGCCGGCGGGCGTCTCCAACTTCAGATAACCCGAGCCGTCCGGCAGCCAAGTGGCTCCAAAGGAGCGCATGGCAAACTCGTTCGTTTCGTAAATCGCCTTGATCCGCGGCTCGACTTGCGCCAGCAAGCGGGCGCTTGCTTCCGCTGCGGGGCTGGCTGCTTGCGCCGGTCGGGCGAACGATGCCACCACCAGGAACGTCAACGCGCACCGCATGGCAACAGCGCGGCAAAGGCGCAATCCAAGGTTGGAACAACTGTTTGAGCGGCCCGGCAACACTGTGTCGAGGGTGAGAAATGTGCGCGTTTTCATGGTCATGAACTTTTTTTCCTCTTGTCTATTGCTTGTTCTTTAGCAGGTCCGCCATGGTCCAGCCCAGCGCGTTGCCGACTTCCATGTAGGTCTCGGCGTTCCGATTGTAGTGATAGCCTTGGTTTGCCGGGGAGCCATCGACCTCTCTCCAGAAATCACGGGATTCCACGCACTTCACGTTGCCGGCAAACTCCGGGTGCTTCTTGGGATCGCCCACCGCAAGCTGCGCATTGGCAACCGTCAAACCAGGTTCCCCCAGTTTCCAGCCCCCGAACCCGATCGTGGCCAGCACGAACGGGGCGTTCGGCGCGTTAAAATCCTTGCGCAGGGTCTTGATAAGGTTCACGAGGTTCTGCTCATAGCGCATAGCATGCACCTTATTCTGATCCTTATGGCCTTGCCACCAGACGAAACCGGAGATCTCATAGCTCTGTCCCTTGTAGTCGGGATAGATCTTGGCAAGGTTCTCCAGGGCCGCCTTCGCATTGGCCAGATCCTCGTCGTACTGCTTGCCCGCATACCAGTTGACCTCTTTCTTGGGCTGGCCTTCGATCCAAGAATCGGGCGTGTCCTTGTAGCCGGCGTAGGTCCGGCCATCAACGACGTAGCGTTCGCTGCCGGGCGGCAGCAGGTCCCAGCCCAGGCTGCGATTGCCGATGCAGGACTTGAGAATGAGCACCGGTTCGTCCAGGAGGTGACCCATGACGTAGCCAAAGCCCAATTCGGGTCCGATCGACGCGCCATTATTCGAGGTCGCGCTGAGATAGCTGCCATGTTTCGTGCGAGCATCGTAGTAGTACACGTCCTTGCGGACCGTCCATTTGCCCTCCCCGTCAATCAGCCACGGATACTTCCCTTCCTTCTTGGTGAGATAGGTGAGTGTTCCCTGTTTGGTCTCCGGGTTGACGTCCCCCATGCCCACCATGTTGGATTGCCCCATCAGGACAAACACCTTGACCTTCTTGGTCTGGTCGGGTGCCTTGCCGTCCGGTTTGGGCAATTGATGCTTCGGGTCCGTGTCGGTCTTCTCCGCCGCCGACACGCCGGCAACGCCCATGAGCGTTACCGCCAGCAGACCTGCCACACCAACGAATGTTTTTCTGTTCATAGCTCTGTTCCCTTTCATTTGCGGTCACCAAACCGATCATGCGTTATGCACTTCGTTTTGGTTTCCTGTTTCTTGTCTTTTTCTTTCTGTTATTTCACCGGCGTCAGTGTGAAGTCCTTGATGGTCACCCCACGGCTTCCGTCCTGGAGCGTGAAGTGGAGCACATTCTTCCCGTTGACCAGGGAGATCTCGACCGGCTGGGTCTGCTGCCACATTCCGAGGGTGTAGAGCACTGCGATGTCAACCGGCTCTTTGGCGTCGTTGGCCGCAACCAGGAGATGCTGGTCGGCGTTCACCGTCACCACCCGCGCGCTGAGCACGTACTTGCCGGCCTGCGGCGCGTCAAAGGTATATTCGAAGTCCTCGGCATTCCCCAGCCGGTTGTAGTGCAACTGCATCCCGCCGGCGAAACTCTTCATGAAGACGATCTTCGCCGTGCTGTCTTTCGGCGTGCTGCAGGCCACGGCCGGAATCGTGATCACTCCGTTCTGGCCGACGACGATCTTATTGTCCGCCGCCGTGACTTCGGCCTTCAGCATGGCCTCGGCTTTCTTCGACTCATTGGCTTCGGCAAGGTCCTGGCCGAGCGGGCCCAACTCAACCGCCTTGGCCGCGGCGACAATCGCCTGGGCCCGGCCATGGGCCACGGCACTCCAGAAACCGCCGGCCACGTGCAGGCGGTCGTTGTAAGCCTGCTCGTCAAGGACCGCGCTGATCCACTGAGCCCGCAACACCTGCGGGTACTCCTGTGCATGCTCCCGCGCCTGCGTCTCCAGCAGGAAGTCCGTCCCGCTCCGATCTCTCCACCAGCTCCACTTCCAAGCCGCGCCCAAATTGACCACCCAGCCTTTCGGCGTCCAATGACCCAAGGCGGCATGCGCATGCTGGGTCACGCCCCACACCGGGATGCCGAAGCTGCGCAGTATAAACCGCCCAAAGAACGCGCGCCGACCGCACACGCCCCCCGTCTTGATAATATTCTGGTAGAACTCCAAGGAGTCCGTATCTTTGTACTCCTTCTCACCTCCGTACTTGACTTCGGTCTTGACGGTTGCCGAATAGCGCCAACCATAGTTCGGGTTGTGGATGTGGTCGGGCCGGTAGTTGCGGAGCATCTCGCGCCCCCACGCCAGCACCTGATCCGGGGCATCGCAATTGACGACCATGCGGTACTCCCAAACCGACAGGGTCTTGAATGCAGGATCCAGTTCACCATCAAGGCAAGCCTTCTCGTAATGCAGGTACCGTTTCACCGGATCCACGATGGTCGGAGCATTTGTCTTAGCCGCTGCGTTCCGCTGCGCCACCGGCACGGCATGCTCCAGGCTGGTGCCCAGCGCCAGCCGTTGGAAAAGACCCTCGCCAGCCTTCGGGCTGGCCTTCTGGATCGCGGTGTAAATTCCCATCGCCCGGCCGTACTTGCCGTCCTCAGCCCCGCCCGCGATGAGCATCTGCTTCATCAAGGCGTCGTCGGCCAGAAGCTTTTCCATCAACGCCTCCTGCTCCTGGCCCTGCTGGGCAAACCCCGCCAGGCCGCGCGGTGTTGCCGCGGCCAGCACCGTGCACTTGATCAGCTTCGCGTCCAGCCTGTCACTCGCCAGGAAAGGTTCCACCTCTGCCAGCAGCGCCGTGGTCGCCTTCAACGCATTGGTTTGCGCCTGTGCCAAGGCTGCCTGGGCCGCCTTGAGGGCTTTGCCAGCCTCTTCCTTGTTCTTGACGTTTTTCGCCGCGGCCGCGCTTTGCGCCTTCGCCGCCGCCGCGGCCGCCTTCGTTTCGTCCGCCGAGGCCTTGAGGAAGGCGGCTTTCTTCTGCTCATTCACATTCGGCAGCGACTTGGCGATCTCCGCCTGCAAGGCCGTGAGCGTGGCCCTATACTGCGCCTGGAGTTTCTCCCCGGTTGCGGTCAGGGGAGATCTTTCAGGTTTCGGGGCGGCGGAGGCGCTGCCGACTCCTAGCGCGATACAAATCCCCAGCGAAATGCTGCGGGCTAGATGCTGCATACGGTGCTTCATCACATTTGATACAATCCACTTTTTTTGCATATTCTCACCTCTACGATTGTCTATTGCGCTGCGCCCACGAGTTATTATGCCCCAAACTGGGCGTCGGATGCCCGGCCTGTGCGTGCCCCATGCTGTCCCAGCCTCTGCCGCATCTTGCCACCTCCGGCGGACACACTAGCCCGCTCAGTTCACCCGCAACATTGAAAGATTAATCCGGCGGCGGGCCAGCAACAACCCTTTTCCCCTGCGTTCTTCCCTTCGTTTCCTTCGTTAGCTTTTGTGCAAACGCCCCCTCTTTCAGGCGGAGATACTCCTAGCCAGTCCTGCCCCCTTGCCGCGCGGTTTTTGCCCGTCCATGGCCTTTCCTTTCGTCAGGGCTTATGTAAAATGGCGCAGGAAATGAGAAACGCGATGACCTTGAGCGATAAGATTCGGAGCCAGGCGTTGGCGCTGGGTTTTGATCTCGTTGGCCTCGCGCCGGCGCGGCGCGCGGAACACGCCGACGCGCTGCTGCCATGGTTGGCCAACGGCTGCCATGCCGGGATGGGTTGGATGGCGCGCGACCCCGAAACCCGCGCCGAGCCCGCGCGCTTGCTCGCCGGCGTCAGGTCCATCGTATGCGTCGCGCTCGCCTATGGCGCAGACATTCCGCCGCCGGAATACTGGGATGATCCGTGGCGCGGCCGCGTCGCCCGTTTCGCGTGGGGGCCGGATTATCACGACCTGATCGCGCCGCGGCTGGAGGAACTCGCGCGCTATATCGAGCGGGACCTCGGGCGTCCGCTCGCGTGGAAGGTGGCCGTGGATTCCGCGCCGATCCTCGAGCGCGACCACGCTGCTCGCGCGGGGCTCGGCTACGTGGGCAAGAGCACGTTGCTGATTTCACCGCGCTTTGGCTCCCTGCTGCTGCTCGGCGAACTGCTGCTCGACGTGAAGTTGGATGACTATGATGCGCCGCTGCCGCTGTCCTGCTGCGCAGAAAACCGCTGCGCCGCGACGTGCCCAACCGGCGCGCTGACTGCGCCGTATGCGCTCGATGCCCGCCGTTGTATTTCCTGGCTGACCATCGAAAACCAAGGCGCAATTCCGGAAGAACTGCGGCCGAAACTGGGCCGTTGGATCTTCGGCTGCGACGAGTGCCAGATGAGCTGTCATTGGTCAGTGGTCCGTTGTCAGTGGTCATTGGTCAGTGGTCCGTTGTCAGTGGTTAGTGGTCCGTTGTCCTGCAAGACAGCATCCGCAACCTGTCAACTGGATGGGGCAGGCGGCGGCGCGTCGCCCAGCTTACAGCAACGGGCAAGCTGCCACTCCTCACTGGAGCAACCCAACAAATGTGGGCGGGGCTTCCAGCCCCGCGAGAACAACCATAGCCCAACCGCGGGGCTGGAAGCCCCGCCCACAAAAGCGCAAGCGGCCAAGGCGTTACACGCGGCCTTCCGCTTTCAGCCCGAAATTTCCATGCCACGACTCGATGAATTGCTGGCGCTGGATGAGCGCGCGTTCCGTGAGCGTTTTGCCGGTACGCCGCTGCTGCGCGCCAAGCGCCGCGGGCTGCTGCGCAACGCGGCGGTCGCGCTTGGCAACAGCGGCCTGTTTGCCGCCCGGCCGGCACTGGAGCGCGCCGCGACCGACTCTGATGAACAGCTCCGCGCACACGCTGCCTGGGCTTTACGCCGTCTGGTCGGCGGCGCCACGCAGTGCTCGCCCAGCCCCAGCCCGCCGGGCGGCGTGAACATTTTTCCGCCCCTCCTGTCAAATAATCATGAAAGGTAGTTGAGGAAAGCCGCAAAAGGAGAAGAGGCATGAAAACAAATCGTTGGTTGCTCGCTGCCTGCACGCTGCTCGCGATGCTATGGTGCACAGCGTGGGGTGACGAGGATAAGATCGCCTACCTGGGCGTCGCCACGGCGCCGATGGAGCCGGCGGTGGCCGCGCAAGTCGGATTGCCGGAAGGGGTCGGCGTGCTCGTGGTCAATGTCGCGGAGGATGGCGTAGTCAAAGGCAAGCTGGCCCCCTACGACATCCTGCACAAGTTGGATGATCACCTGCTGACCAGCCCGGCCCAGTTCGCCGAACTGGTCCGTGACCATAAACCCGGCGATGAGATCAAACTGCTCATGCTGCACAAAGGTAAAGCGGAGACATTGAAAATCCGGCTCGGCAGCCTAGCACCGAATAAGATGGCCGAGCGCGCGCCGCACCGGATGTTCTCCCCGCCCTCCCTGTTCCGCCCGCAACTGCCCGGCGGGACGGCGAATGACGAGTTTGCCCGCGCACTGCGGGACTTGCGCCGCCGCATGGAGCAATTGGAACGTCAATGGCGCGATAGGCTGCCGCCGGCCGAGGAAGATCATTCCGAGCCGCCAACCGCGGAACAGGAGGAACACGATATTGTCCCCACCCCACCCGTGCCGTTTGTACCGCACAGCCAGCATCAGCAGCACACGGAAAGCACCAGCGTGGTCACGGACATGCGCGATGGGCTCACCGTGACGTTGACCGATCATAATGGCCAGCGCACGGTCAAGGCCGAGGAGAAAGGCCAGGTCATCTTCGAAGGCCCGGTCAACACCGAGAAACAGATGCATGCCCTGCCGGCGAAGGTCCGCCAGCGGGTCAAGGAGATGGACCAGAACTTCAAGATCCAGATCCAACAACCAGGTTCCGGAGCGGTGTCCGGCGTGCCGCTATAACAGCAGGCCCCTTATTTCATCCTGCGAAAGGGCGGGAAACGCAAGCTGGCGACGAGCCGGCAGCGGTCAGCATTCTCGCGAATGATGAACAAGGCGGCGATGTCGTGCTGCTGTTCGACCCAGCGTAAGCCGCGCTCGAAGCCCATGACGTACACCGCGGTGGCGAGGCCGTCCGCCATCAGGCCGTTGGCGGCCACCACTGTGACGCTGGCCAGGTTGTGCTGCACCGGGCGGCTGGTCGCGGGGTCTAGAATGTGCGCATAAATCCGGCCGCGCTTATCCTGGAAAAAGTTATGGGCGTCGCCCGAGGTGGACAACGCGCGCCCGGACAGCGGCACGACGGCGCCGAGTTCCGTGCCGCGGATAACGCCGTACCGCGGCAGCTCTACGCCAACCTGCCACGGCTGGCCTTCGGAGTTCACACCGCTGGCTACCATCTCGCCGCCCACGGCCACGAGCACATTGGTAAAACCGTGTTCATGGAGGACGCGGGCGGCTTCATCGGCGCCGTAGCCTTTGCCGACGGCACCGAGGTTGATCTGCAGGCCGGGGAGGTCCTTCTGCAATTCGTCCTGCGGCGTGACGCGCACGTGGCGGGCGCCACTTTGTCGGCGGCACGCCAGAATCTGCTCCTCCGTCGGCGCGTCTTCGCGCCGGCCCGCCGCGCCAAAGCCCCACAGATCGATCAACCGGCCCAGGGTGGGATCGAAGGCGCCCCCGGATTGCTGGTGTAAAGCCAGGGCATAACGCGTCACGCGCGCCAGTTCCGCCGAGACCCTGACGGGCGCCGTGGAGGTGCCGGCATTGAAGCGGGACAATTCGCTGTCGTTCAGATAGTGGGACATCCGATGGTTGATGTCGTCCAGGCGCTGATCCACCGCCGCGCGCAGCCCGGCCAGCCGGCGATCCGCGGGCTCCACGCCGGCCAGTTTGACGCTGTAGCAGGTGCCCATGGTGCGACCCTCCCAGCTCGCCAGCGGAATTGACTCGGCGTGGCCAGTATCGGCACGCCAGAGCCAGCCAAGGATTATGATCAATCCCAGAAAAACGCTGTTCAAAAACCAGCGCATGATGCTGCAAGAGCGCGGGGCAAGATGCCCCGCCCACAACACGAACACTCGGCCTGAAAAGCAGCGCATGCTGATACCCGCTTGGCCCATCCGCGCACAGGACCTAACCGCCCACGACGCGGTACGTCCTCCGCCGGCCGCGGCGGGTCTCAGGTCTTCTTCCGCGGCGCGGCGTGAATGCATTCGCCGTGCACGGCGTGGGCGGCTTCCATCCAGATTTCGTTGAAGGTCGGGTGCGCGTGGACGGTACGGCCGAGTTCCGCCGCCGTCAGTTCCGTGCGCAGGGCGAGGGTCACTTCGGCAATCAGATCGGTCGCGTGTGCGCCCACAACTTGAGCGCCGAGCAGTTGATCGGTCTGCGCGTCGGCGAGCAGCTTGGCGAAGCCTTCCGGCGCACCGGCGGCCAGCGCGCGACCGAGCGCAGCGAAGGGGAAACGGCCGACCTTGACCGTGCGGTTCTGCTTCTTCGCGTCGGCTTCGGTCAAGCCGACCAGCGCGACTTCCGGCATGGTGAAGATGACGCCGGGGATCAGGGTTTCGTTCCGGCGCGGCTTGCGCCCGCAGGCGGCTTCGGCGGCCACCAGGGCTTGCGACGTCGCGGCGTGGGCGAGTTGCAGCCCGCCGTTGACGTCGCCGATGGCGAAGATGCCGGCCACCGCCGTACGGTTGCATTCGTCCACCGGAATGAAACCGCGCTCATTGGTTTTAAGGCTGGCGCGCTCCAACGCCAGGCCGTCCGTCACCGGCTGGCGGCCCACAGCGACGAGCAACAGGTCGGCTGCGAGTGTTGTGCCGCCCGCGGTCGCGGTGATGCCAGCGTCGCTGGCGTTAACGTTTTCCAGTGCCTGGCCGGCTATGACCTTGATGCCGCGCTTGGTTTCCATGGCTTTGCGGACTTCGCGGCGGACATCGGGATCGAGCAGCATCAGCATATCTTCGAGCAGTTCGACGATGGTGACCTGAACGCCCAGCGCGGCGGCGAGACAGGCCAGTTCGCAACCGATATAGCCGCCACCCATGACGATCATGCGCGCGGGCAGTTTAGGGAGATCGAGGAAACCGCGGCTCTCGACGACGCGCGGATGCTTGGGCAGGAAACCGGGCACGACGGAGGTCGAGCCGGTGGCGATGATGACTTTGCCGGTCTTGAGGCGCACCGCGCCGTCCTGTTGACTGATCACGATCTGGTCGCGCGTCTCGAAGGCCGCCTGGCCCTGGAAAACTTTCACGCCGTTGCCGGCGAGCAGCGCCTGCACGCCCTTGCGGAGCTGGGCCACCACGCCCTGCTTGTGCGCCATCATCGCGCTGAAGTCGGCCGTGACGTCCCCGGCCTGCACGCCGAGCCGGGCGGCGTCGCGCAGATGCACATAGGCGTCGGCGCAGGCGATCAGCGCCTTGGTCGGGATGCAGCCGACATTCAGACAGGTACCGCCAAGATTTTCGCGCTCGACCAGCGCCACCTTGGCGCCCAACTGTGCCGCGCGGATCGCGGCAGGATAGCCGCCCGGGCCGGCACCGATGACGACGATATCAAAATTTTCCATAACTTGTTCCTCTTGGAATCGCGTCTGTTTGTTACCTCTACGGCGAGCGCAACCATAGAGCGAAACGGGCCGTTTTCCAAGCTTTGAAAAACCGCCGCGCATTTTCCCGGGGCCTGAAACCGGCTGCGCGCTTGACATCCGCCACGGGATGGCGTTGCATCGCGCCGCATGCTGCCGCATGGCCCCAACCTGACCGGACCGCCATGAAAATCGCTTTTGATGCACGTTCCTGGGAACAGCCGCCGCATTCGTTGCGGCGCGTGCTCGGCCTGTTGGTGTATACCGCGCAAACCATGGGCTGGGATTTCGAGCTCTGGAACACGGGGCCGTTGCAGCCGGAGTTCGCCGCGTTCGCGCCGCATTCGCGTCCGTGGGCGGAGGCCCGGCGCGTGACGGACGCCGCGGCCTGCTGGTCGCCCGATTTCCCGGCGCTGGCCTTGCCGGTGCCGGTGGTCGCCACCATTCACGATATCAATCCCTTGCTGCCCGATCGGCGGCCGGCGTTGGCCCGGGCGTGGCGCGCTTTCCGTTTCCGCCGGAAAGCGGCCGCGGCACTGGCTGCCGCCCGCCGCGTGGTGACCTCCAGCCAGGATGCGCGCGGCCGGCTGGCGGCGGAGTTCCCCGCCTATGCGGCGAAGCTGGCGGTGGTGCCTTACTTCGTGGACCCCGCGTTGCGGCGCCCGGCCGAGGCCGGGCGCGATGCCGCCCTGGACCGGCTCGGGTTGCAGCCGGGCTACATACTGTTTTTTGCCAGCCTGCGGCGGCATAAAAACTGGGACGGCTTGATGCGCGCCTATGCGCGGCTGCCGGAATCCATCCGGCGCGAGCACCCGCTGGTACTGGCCGGCTCGTTCCGCCGCGTCGAAAACGAGGTGCGGCAACTGGCGGAGGAACTGAACATCGGGCCGCACCTCCGCCTGCCCGGTTCTATCCCTGAAGATAGCGTGGCGGCGCTGTATGCCGGGGCTTTCCTGTTCGTCTTCCCGAGTTTCATGGAAGGGTTCGGTTTGCCTCCGCTGGAGGCGATGGCCTGCGAGGTGCCGGTGATCGCCACCAACCAGACCTCCGTGCCGGAGATTCTGGGCGAGGCGCCGCTCTACATCAATCCCTATGATACCGACTCCCTGACCGCCGCCATCGCGCGCGCCGCGCAGGATGGCGCGCTGCGCGCACGCCTCGTGGAGGCAGGCCTGCGCCGGGTGGCGGAGTTTACGCCGCAGCACACCGGCGCGGCCATGCTTCGGGTGCTCACCAGCCTGGGCTAAAGGCACAGGGCGCCAGGCGCGAGAGCCGCGGCGCTGGCCCGCAGGGTCACGGGACTGGACGCGGTTGGGCGCGACAGATAGCCGCGGCCCAGGCCGGCGCGCAGGGCAATAATCTGGCCCGGTTTGTAGGTGTGCAAGCAAGCCGCGCCCTCCACCGTCAGCGCCGCCTCGCCGTTCCACGTCACATCCGTGTGCCCGGCGGCATCCACCGCACACACCAGGAATGTCACCCAGGCCGCGTCCTGTGCCGGCGCGCCCTGCACCACCAACCGTGTGGCCGGCCCGCAGGTGACCAGGCGATCGGTGGCGGCCAGCCCCGGGGGGCGCCAACCTTCCACGCGCAGTTCACCGGGCTGGAACGGGAGCTCTACCGTCAGATGCGGCTGGCCCGGCAGGATCTGCCACAGGGCGTGGTTCCGGAAGATGCGAACCTCGGCACAGTTGGTGAAGATGTGGATGCTGCGCCGTTCACTGCTGTTAGGCTGCCAGTCGCCATACACCCGGAGCATCGGGATGGACGCATAGTGGGCCTGCAAGAGCGCCGCCGCCGGCTTGGGCAGCCGCCACGCATCCAGGATGCCGGAATAACGCAGGAAACGATTTTTCCGCAGCGTGCCGTAGTCGGTGAGACACCACAGGGCAAAGCCGGCGACAAACGGCCGACCGGCGCACCGCGCGCGATCCTGTTCGATGATGTCCACCTGGCGCAATTCCTCCCGCAGGCTGCCGCGCGCCGCCAGGGGATAGTTGGAGCATTCGCTGATCACGACGCAACGCAAACGGGCGGCGTCGCGGCCCTGCTCCAGCGCGTCGAACTCATAGTTGCAACTCCAGACATCGGGGATGCCCGTCGTTTTTGCGCGCCGGGCCCGGTAAAAATGATTTTCGGCATAGGTCACCGACCGCGACGGATCGAGTTCACGTGCCACCCCGCAGAGTTGCAGAAAGGCTTGGCGCGACCGCGATTCGTTGCCGATACCCCAGAGTATGATGGACGGATGATTCCGATCGCGCTGCAGCATGGCACGGAATTGCCGGACGGCCTGGTGCAGCCAGCGGCCGGCACGGACGCTCTTCCAGGAAGCCAGTTCGGCGTACACCAGCAGGCCCAGTTCGTCGCAGGCCTCCAGAAAAGCCGGCGACTGGGGATAGTGCGCAAGGCGGACGAAGTTGAGGCCCAGTTGCTGGATCAGCCGCGCGTCTTCCCGGTGCAGGACCGCCGGCAGGGCCTGGCCGAAACCGGGCATGTTTTCGTGCCGGTTGACCCCGCGCAGCTCCAGCCGTTCACCATTCAGGAAGAATCCCTGATCCGGGCGAAATTCCGCCAGTCGGAAGCCCAAGCGGATTTCGGCCGCATCCCGCCAGCGGCCTGCTTCCAGCAAGGCCCCGCGCGCTTGATAAAGATGCGGCTGCGCCGGCGACCAACGCCGCGCGCCCGGCACGGCGATGCGCGTGGTTATATCCTCACGGACTTCGCCCGGAGCCAGACGCAGTTCAAGGGCGGCTTCATTGCCTGCGATATGCCAGCGCACCACGCAGTGCCGTTCGCGCGCTGACCGGTTAGCGACACCGAAGCGGATGATGGCCGCCGGTGCAGGCTCCAACACGTTCTCGCACGTGACCTGGGGATGTTCGAGCAGTTGCAGGTCCGGCTTGCCGGCCAGCCGCACCTGGCCGGCTAAACCGCCGTACAGCAGAAAATCCGGGTTCTTGATACCTGGCAGGATGCTCGCTCCGCAGCGGTTGGTCAGCCGGATACACAGTTGATTATCGCCGTTGAAATCCAGGTATGGAGTTACATCGAGCGTGAAGCCCAGATATTGCCCATCCACCCGGCCCACCATGCGCCCATTGAGCCAGACATCGCCGGTGCCATAGAAGCCGTCGGCTTCCAACATCCACCATAACTCGCCAGACTGAGCATCGGGCGGCAGCCGGAAGCTTTTCCAGTATACGCCCGGTCCGCGGTAGTAGGTCACGCCTTCCTGGAAATCGTCCTGCGCATTCCACGTATGCGGCAGATCCACCGCGGCGGCGTCACCCGCCGGCACGGTATGCAACGGCCACCGCCAAACACGTCTTCTGGCAAAGCGCCAATCCCGGCTCAAATCTACAACCCTGCGTTGCCGGATCTCTGCGATCAAATGGGTTTCGACGGCAGCCATCATGTTTCCAGTAGCACACCACAGCAGCCCGTGAAAACTTTAAGTCTTTTCGGCTGATCAAACCGCACAGCACACCCGCTGGCGCCACCATTCAATGTTCTCCAGCTTGGTCTTGATGGCGTTGGCAAAGTGCGCCGCCAACGCGCCGTCCACGATACGGTGGTCGCTGGAAAGCGTGATCTTCATCATCTGCCGCACGACGATTTTGCCGTCCCTGACCACCGGCTGCTGGGTAATGCTGGAGACCGCGAGGATCGCGGCCTCGCCGGGGTTGATGATCGCCGTGAAACTCTCGACGTTCAGCATGCCCATGTTGGAGATGGTGAACGTGCCGCCGGTCATTTCGTCAGGCAGCAGCTTGCCGTGGCGGGCTTTTTCGAACAGCGCAGCCGCGCGGTCGTGCAATTCCGCCAGGGTCAGTTTGCCGGCATCGTGCACCACGGGCACCACGAGGCCGCTGTCCAGCGACACCGCCAGGCCGAGGTTGACCTGGCTGTGCCACCAGACATTCTTGCCATCCGTGGAGCTGTTGACAGTCGGAAATTCCTTGAGGCTCAACGTTACCGCCAGCGCGATGAAGTCGGTGACGGAATACAGCCGCCCCTGGGCCTTGAGTTCGGCACGGTAGGCCAGGAGGTCGGTCATATCCACGGCCACCGTGACGAAGAAGTGGGGCGTGCCGGTGAAGCTTTGCGTCAGCCGCCGCGCAATCACCTGCCGCATCTTGCTCAGGGCCTGCGGCTGTTCAGCCACCGCGCGCTGAACGTCCGCGACCGTGATCTTGCCGCCCTCGCCGGTGCCGCGGAGCGCCAGCACGTCGAGCTGCGCCTGCGCGGCCATGGCCTTGGCGGTTGGAGTGATCTTGAGTTGCGCATAACCCTTAGCTTCGAGATAGGCGCGCACATCCTTTTCGACGATGCGGCCGCCCGGCCCGGTGCCATGGATCGGAGCGGGATGGATCACGCTGCGCTCCGCCAGCGCCTTGGCCCGCGGGCTGATGCGCAGCCGCTGCGGAACAACCGGCTGCGCGGCTTGCGGCGTAAGGCTTGAGGCTTGAGGCGCAACAGCCGGAACCGCTGCAGCCACCGCTTTAGTTTCCTGTTTCGGCTGACTGACTTCTGCCTTCTGACTTCTGCCTTCCACTTGGGGCGCGGCGGGCAGCGCCTCGCCGGGCTGGCCGACCCACGCCACCACGGTTTGCACCGGCACGGTGCCGCCTTCGGGCGTCAGGATTTTCAGCAGCGTCCCCTCGAAAAAACTCTCGACTTCCATGTTGGCCTTGTCGGTCTCGATTTCGAAGAGGATGTCGCCTTGGGCGACCCGGTCGCCCTCCCGTTTGAGCCATTTCACGATGGTGCATTCCTCGGTGAACTGGCCCGGCTTCGGCATGGCGATGGGATGTGGCATAACAGCGTTCCTCTCCATTAATGTTTCGCGCAAAGACATAGCGCGGCATAGCCGCAAGCAAAGCAAAGTGAAGACGGAAGGAAGATGTAGAAGAAAGATATCGCGCAAAGACGCAAAGACACCAAGCAGAATTTCGCAGTCTCTCCTTCCTTTTCTTGGCGCCCCTTCTGAGCGAAGGGCTTACAGCTTGGCGGCTTGGCGCGAGAAATTCTTCCTCCGCTTTTAACCACGGCCGGAGCACACTCCCGCACAGCCGCAACCAATAAAATCTTCTCAGGCAAGCACGATTTTGACGGATAGCACTGCAAAGCGATTACTCCTTCAATCCGTTGACCATACGCGTGATACCGTCCTTGATCAACGCTTCTCCAAAGTTGATCAACAGGCCCAAGCGTTTGTACAACAAGCGAATATGCGTCAGCAGTTGTTTCTTGTGGGAAGGTGTGACGGCTTCGATGGATTTCAGTTCAACTACAACTAGGTCATTGACGATCATATCGGCGCGAAAACCTATATCAAACTTCACACCATCGAACTCAAGAGGAACAGGCAATTGTCGGACCACCTTTAATCCCCGCTTGGTCAGTTCATGGGCCAGCACGACTTCATAAACCGACTCCAGCAAACCGGGACCGAGTCTCGTGTGAATATAGTAAGCGGCATCCACTACTATTTTTGCTATTTCATTTTCCGTCATCTTGGCGCCTTGGCGTCTTTGCGCGAATTTCTTAATCTAGAGGATCCGCTGCGCGGCGGCGAGGATGTCGTTCACGCTCGGCAGGAACGCGGCCTCGAGAATGTGCGACTGCGGCGCGATGCCGTTCCGGGCGCCCACGCGCAGCACCGGCGCGTCGAGTTCGTCGAACGCGTGCTCCATGATCAGCGAGGCGATCTCGCCGGTGAAGCTGCCGATGGAGATCGCCTGGCTGACGACCACGCATCTGCCGGTTTTGGCCACCGAGCGCAGGATCGTGTCCAGGTCCAGCGGCACGAGCGAGCGGATGTCCACCACCTCGACGCTGATGCCCGCGGCGGCGAGTTGCTCGGCGGCCTTGAGCGCATCGAGGATCGCCGGACCCCAGCCGACCAGCGTGATGTCCTGGCCCGCGCGCTTCACGTCGGCGACGCCAATGGGCACGACGTAATCCTCTTCCGGCACCACGCCCTTCTCGCTGTAGAGCAGCTGCGACTCGACGAACATGACCGGGTTGTCGTCGCGGATGGAGGCCTTGATCAGGCCCTTCGCGTCGCAGGCGGTGGCGGGATAGACCACGTACATGCCCGGGATGTGGGCAAACACGCTCTCCAGCGTCTGCGAGTGCTGGCCGCCGTAGCCCTTGCCGCCGCCCACCGAGGCGCGGATCACCAGCGGCACCTTGGTCTGCGCGCCGCTCATGTAATGCCACTTCGCCGCCTGGTTGCTGATCTGGTCCGACGCCATCAGCGCGAAATCCATGTACATCAGCTCGGCCACGGGCCGCAAGCCGGCCATCGCCGCGCCCACCGCCGTGCCGCAGATGCACGCCTCGGAGATCGGCGTGTTGAACACGCGGTCGCGGCCGAACATCTCCAGCATGCCCTTGGTCAGCTTGAACGCGTTGCCGTACTCGGCCACGTCCTCGCCGTAGAGCACCACGCGGTTGTCGCGCAGCATCTCCTCGACCATGCCCTCCTTGATCGCGTCGCGATAGTTGATCTTGCCGTCCTTGTCGCGCTTGACTTTCGCAGCGTCCTTCTGGATCAGCTTGACCTGCCGGAATTCCGCCGGCACGACGTCGGCCTGCGTGTCGGTGTACATGTACTTGATCACGTCCGCGGCGACGGGGTCGGCCGCGTTGGCGGCGCGCACCGCGGCGCGCGCGTTGCGATCCTTGACGCGCTTTTCTGTTGCGGCGAGGCCTGCCTCCGTGGCGGCCTGGGCCTCGAGCAGTTGTTTCTTAAACGTCTCGATCGCGTCCACCGCGCGCCAGGCGGCTTCCTCGTCCTTGGTGCGGTATTCCATGCGCGGATCGCCGAGCGAGTGGCCGTAGTAGCGGTAGGTGTTCACCTCCAGCAGCACCGGCCCCTGGCCCTGGCGGCAGCGTTCGGCGGCGCGGGTCACGGCCTCGCGCACGGCGAGCACGTCCATGCCGTTGACGATCTCCGCATGCATGTTGTTGTCGGCGAAGCCGGCGGCGCGGCGGGCGAGATTCTTGACGCCCATGACCTCGTCCTCGGCGCGGCCGGTCATGCCGTACTGGTTGTTCTGCACGAGGAAGATGATCGGCAGGCCGAACTTGTGGTTCTTAGCCAGATGGTTGGTCCACTGCACTTGCGCGGCCCAGTTCAGCGCCTCGAGCACCACGCCGTTCGCGTAGGCGCCGTCGCCCGCGAAGCAGCAGATCACGCCATCGCTATGCTGATAGCGCATGGCCATCGCCGCGCCGGTGGCGATCGGCACGCCGCCGCCGACAATCGCGTTCGCGCCCAGGTGACCGATACGGAAATCGGCGATGTGCATGCCGCCGCCGCGGCCCTTGCAGTAGCCATCTTCCTTGCCGAACAGCTCAGCGATGGTGCGGTAGACGTGGTCCTCTAGGACCTCTTCCAGCAGCGCGGCGCCTTGTTTCGTGGAGCCGGGGACGCGCGCGCGGAGCAGGGCCTCGTCCATCTGGCGGATCGCCACGGAGCCTTTGGCCAGGCTGTCGCCATGGCCACGGTGGGTGCTGGTGATTTTGTCCATCAGCCGCAGCGCGCTGCAGGCGCCAACCGCCGTACCTTCCTGGCCGATGGAGACGTGCGTCGGGCCGCGGTAGTTGAACGTCGGGATCGGTTCATAGGCGCCAGAGCGCAGGCGGACGATCATGTCCTCCACCTCGCGCACCATCAGCATGTCCTCGAGGATATCCAGCGCCTGGGCCTTAGTCAAGCGCTTGGCCTTCAGTTCGCCAGCCAGGTCGCCATTAAAACGGTACGCGGGGATTTCCCCGCAGTCCAGCGTGAACGGCTTGAAATCCGGCCGTTTGTTGCTCAGATAATTCGGCATGTCGCTTCCCTTCTCTGTAGTCTCAGTATCCATATTCAAACTTTCTGCACCTTCACCCCGTGCTGCGACAGGGCCCTGGCCCAGGCGGCATCCAGTTTTTTATCCGTAATCAGCACCTGCACCTGCTCCAGCCGCCCGGCGCGGGCAAACAGCACCTTGTCGAACTTGCTGTGATCCGCCAGTAACACCACCTCCCGGGCGCGGTGCATCACCAGCTCCTTCGTATACGCCTCGCCCGGATCGGTCGTCGTCAACCCCTCCGGCGTCAGCCCCATGGTGCCCATGAACGCGCGGTCCACGTGCAGCTCCTCCAACAGCGACCGCGTCAGCGGACCGACCAGTGTCTGGCTCAACCGCCGCAATTCGCCGCCGACGAGCAGCAACCGCGGGCCCGCAGCCGCCAGTTCGATGGCCGCCCGCAGGGAGTTGGTCACCACCGTCACCTGAGTCCGGTCGCGCAGCAGCCGCGCCAGCGCCAGCACCGTCGAGCCGCCGTCGAGATAAATCGTCTCGCCCGGCCGGATCAGTTGCAGCGCCGCCTGGGCGATCCGCTGCTTCTCGCGGGCCGCGCGCGCGGTCTTGTCGTCAAACAGCGGCTCCGCCAGCCGGCTCTCGACGCTGACCGCGCCACCATGCACCCGCCGCAGATCGCCGCACTGCTCCAACTCCGCCAGATCGCGCCGCGCGGTCGCCGTGGACACATCCAGCTCCCGGCACACCTCCTGCAGACGCACCACGCGCCGCGCGCGCACCAGCTCGCGGAGCCGGCCCAGCCGCTCCGCCGCCAGCGCTTTTTCTGTCGGGTCGTGCGCCATGATTGAACGGTGAAAACATATGATTGATTGTGATCGAAGTCAATCACATAAATTCAGCGCATCCGGAGGCCGTCTGCGACCTTGGGCCGATGTTCGTCAGCCTAGCCTTTTCAGGCATCGTCCGACATCATGTCCACCATGAAAGTGATGCAAAGTCCGGAGAGCGGCAACAATCAATTCCTCCTCTACACCGTGCCGGACGGGGCGGCGAAGGTGGAGGTTTTCTTCAAAGACGAGACGGTCTGGCTGACGCAGAAGGCGCTGGCTGCGTTGTTCGGGGTCAACGTGCCAGCCGTCAACAAGCACCTGAAGAACATCTTCGATTCCGGGGAACTGACCCGGGTGGCAACTGTTTCCAAAATGGAAATAGTTCGCGCCGAAGGCGGACGGGAAGTTGCACGCGAGGTGGAGTTTTACAACCTCGACGCCATCATCGCGGTGGGTTACCGGGTGAACAGCTACCAGGCCACACAGTTCCGCATCTGGGCGACGAAGACCAATTCGCCCAGCGAGCATCAATAACCGTCGAGGTCTTTCAGAATTTCCCCAAGCCATTCCGCGCCCTCACGGGTCCCGGTGGGCGGTCCGCGGACTGAAGGCGGGCAGACAGACGGCGATATAGTCGGCGCCGCCGGCGTGGGGCGAGGAGTATTGGACCCATTCATTCCTGGCCACCAGCACCGCCTGTCCGGCACAGACGTCCAGCGTCTGTACGCGCGTGGCGACGCGGAGGGTGCCGGCCAGCACGACGGTGTATTCGTCGAATTCCGGCGTCTGGCCCGGTTCGCGCCAGCCGGCGGGACTGCGCATGCGCGCGATGCTGAGCGCTTCCGTGCCGGAGTTCACCCGCCCGATATATTCCTCGATGAACTTGGGCGGTTGTCCGGCGGCTTCGATCCTGGTCGGCGCGGCCATCAGTCGCGGCATGTTAATCTCCTGGTGTCATCCGGCTTCACGTCCCGCGGGTGCGGGAGCGGGAGCGGTCGTCGAGCCGGGGTTGTTTGAGCTGCTGCAAGTGCTCCCGGGCGGCGGCCAGTTTCCGAGAGTACGAACCTTTTTTAAAGTCGGACAGCCACTTGCGCAGGATGAGCCAGCCGCCGAACCGTATCAAATCGTTGCGCCACGTCCGGTACCAGCGGCGCCATCCCGCCTTGAGGTTGTGCAGCGAGAACACCAGGGACGGAAACACCAGCGTGTGCAGGCCGATCGCAAACAGATACCGGAAGCGGTAGAAGCGGCCCATGATCTTTTGCGCGGCGATCAACAGGTGCTCGGCCGTCAGCGGCGGATCCGGTTCGAACAGCGGGAAGTTGCCATCGTAATATTCCCAGCCGATCTGTTCGTGCGGGTAAATCCGGTTTTGCCGGGCCAGCCGCGCGGTCATCTCGGTGCCGGGCAACGGACCCGGCAGGAGAATCTGGATGGTGTCGATCCTGGCCCGCCGGATGAATTTTCGGAACCGCTTGATCCGCTCCCGGGCGGACATGGACCATGCGACGCCCTCCGGCATGGGATAACCGAAGATGAACATGCCGTGCACCAGGAACCCGGCCTGGCGATATAGATGGGTCATCGCGACCATGTCGTCGGGGCGCAAGCGCTTGTGCATGGCCTCGAGCTCCTCGGGGATCGGCGATTCGAATCCGATGGCCACCGTGTTGACGCCCGCGCCGCGCATGGCCCGGAGCAGTTCCGTGTCGTGCGCCTTGTCGAGCCGGATCTGAACCGTAAAATCGAGCCGGACACAGATCATCTGCTGATAGGCGCGCAGCAACTCACACAAACGCAGGGCCTCGTTCCGATGCTGGCCAAACAGGTCGTCCACCAGGAAGAAGGTCCGCGCGTTGTGCCGTTCCACCAGCGTCGTGATCTGGTTCAGCGCATATTCCGGCGCCGGACAGCGCACCTGGCCTTTGACGGTGCAGAATTCACAGTTCATCCCGCAACCGCGCACCCAGCCTACCGGAAAGAGCTTGATCCGGGCATTCATCACCAGCGAGAAATCCGGCCGCGGGAGGCTTTCGAAATCCGTGATTGGCTCACGCGGCGGCGTTTGCACAAGCTGTTCGCCGCGCCGGAAGGCGATGCCCCGCACCTGGTCCACATCGCGCGCACCGCCGAGCGCCGGCAGCAGATCCCGGATCGTCGCCTCGCCTTCGCCCAGGACCAGGTAATCCAGCCCCTGCTCCAGCCCCTCCCGGATGTTGTCGCCCACAAAGTGCTGGCCGCCCGCGATCAGGAGTATCCCGCGGTTCTTGAACGCGGCTACCAGTTCATAGACCCGTGGAATGGTGCTGGTCAGCCCGCCGTAAAAGCCGATGACGGCGGCGGGCCGCAGCCGCTGCAGGGCTTCATAATCCGGCCGGCCGCGGCCGTCGCGCGGGCCATACCGCTGGTAGTTGTTCTCGTCAATCACCTCGGCGTCCCAACCCTCCAGCTTGTTGGCCACACTGGCGATGCTGACGGGCCCCAGCGCCGTGGTGACGTTGGCAATCCGCGAATAGATGTTGAAGGTCGGATAGGCGGGTACAATGATGCGGAGCAAGGATCGTCGCGGGGCGACGGTCGTTGAAAGCAACCCCTGAACTGCTGAGCCGTCCAGCATAACTGCCACCCAATCTAAGAACAATTATACACCGGCGCTTCGCGGTGACAACATCCGGCGCGGAACATATTTCCAAACCGTGGAAAACCGGAGGCTTGTGTTGCATGGGGAGCGCAGGCTTCCAGCCTGCTCTGGCCGGCATCTTGCCGGCCAGCAAACGCAGCACACTTCTGTGCTCTATCAACGAGGCAGGATGCCTCGTTGGGCAGGCTGGAAGCCTGCGCTCCCGGTCACGGATTCTTCATCCGCTGGAACCCGGCCAGCCAGATCACCGCCCCGCCCAGGAGGGTGCCCGCCGCGCGACCGGTGAGCCGCCGGCCCGTGAACGGCGTGTTGCGGGATTTGCTGACGAACTCGTCCGGCTTCACGATCCAAGCGGTGTCGAGGTCGAGCAGGGCCAGGTCGGCGATCATACCCGCGGCCAGGCTGGGCGGCGGCAGGCCGAGCACCTCCGCCGGTCCGGTGGTCCACCGGCGCAGCCAAGTCAACAAGTCCATCCAGCCGCCGAGCACCAGTTCGGTATAGGTCACGCCCACGGCGGTCTCCAGGCCGACCACGCCGGACGGCGCATGCAGGAAACCGCGCGCCTTGGCCGCGGCCGTATGCGGCGCGTGGTCGGTGGCGAAACACGTCAGCGTGCCGTCTACCAGACCTTCGATCAGGGCGGCGCGATCGGCAGCGGAGCGCAGCGGCGGATTCATCTTGAAGTTGGCGTCGTCGGGCCTGACTTCAGCGTCGGTCAGGGCCAGGTGATGCGGGGTCAGTTCGCCGGTAACGCGCACGCCGCGGGCGCGGGCGGCGCGAATCAGGCGCACGCTCTCTGCGGCGGAGACGTGCTGGATATGCACCGCCGCGCCCGTGGCCGTGGCCAGCGCGATGTCGCGCGCGACGATCTTCGTCTCGGCCTCCGACGGCACGCCGGGCAGGTGGCAGCGTTTAGAATATTCACCTGCGTGCATCACGCCGGCTTTTTCCAGCGCGTGATCCTCGGCATGCTCCATCAGCACCTTGTCGAGACGCTTTGTTTTGCGCAGTGCTTTTTCCAGCAGCGCGGCGCTCGCCACCACGCTGCCGTCATCGGTGAAGGCCGCGGCGCCAGCCGCCGCCAGCGCCGCAAGGTCGGCCAGTTCCACGCCCTTGCGACCCTTCGTGACGCAGCCCGACGGCAGCACGCGGGCCAACCCGACTTCCGCGCCGCGCTGCAACACGCGCCGAATGATCTCCGGCGTCGTGTGCGGCGGCAGGGTGTTGGGCATGGCGACGATGGTCGTGAACCCGCCGCGCGCCGCTGCGCGGGCGCCGCTTTCAATGGTTTCGGCCTCCTCGCCGCCTGGTTCGCGCAGATGGACGTGCAGATCAATCAAGCCGGGGACCACCACCAGTCCGCGCGCGTCCAGGCAGGCCGCGTCCGGCGGCAGCGCGGCGGGCCTGGGGATGATCCGCCCGTCGCGGATGAACAGGTCGGCGACCTCGTCCCGGCCCGTCGCCGGATCCACGAGCCGCCCGCCCCGGATATAAATCCCAGCCGACATATCAGTTCAACTCTCCAGAAATCCGAAACCCGAACATCGAAATCCGAAACAATAATGCCTGTTATTCCCTACGGTTCCTTCAGCTCCGCGCGACATCCGCACCCAACCCGGGCGGCAGCGGATGGACCGTGCCGCACTTCGGGCAGGCCACTTGGGGCCGGCCAAAGTCGGCCGGCACCTTGAGCGTAACGCCGCAAGCACAGGGGATGGCGAGGTAGTCGCTGGCCTGCTGCAGGATCTGGTGCGCGGCGCGCCATTGCTGCCCTGGTTCGGCGGGCGCCGCGGCGGACGGCTCGCGCACGGTGGCCGGCACGACGGCGCCCAGGCTGCGGGCGCCGATGACGCCGCGGCCCTCGTGCACCTGCCGATAGGCCGCCTCGTAAGCGGCGAACGAGGCGTCCTGGCCCAGGTTGCGCAGGACGCGGATGCGGTCCTCCGTCGCCGGATGCGTGCTGAACACGTTCGCGGCGGAGCCGGCGGCGGCCAGCGGATTGACGATGAACATCGGCGCCACGGCGCGGCTGACCTCCAGTTGCCCGCCCTGCAGGCCCGCAATTTTTTCCAGGGCGGAGGCCAGGCCCTCGGGATAGCGTGTGAACAGGGCGGAGGATGCATCCGCCAAGTACTCGCGGCGCCGCGAGCAGGCAAAATAAAGGATTTGCGCCAGCAGCGGCGCGAGGATCGAGAGCACCAGCGCCACGATCATCATGATCGCCGCCGCCTGGCCGCCGCCGCGTTCGGAGGACGACCGCCGGCCGCGCCCGCCGCCGAACCGCAGGCCGCGCACATACAAATCGGCCAGCATGATGATCGCGCCGACGGTCACGCCGGCCAGGGTCATGAACAGCGTATCGCGGTTGGCGATGTGGCCCAGCTCGTGGGCGATGACGCCCTGGAGTTCGTCGCGGTTGAGGCGCGCCAGCAAACCCGTGGTCACGGCCACCGCCGCGCGCTCTGGATTCAGACCGACGGCGAAGGCGTTGGGCGCCGGATTATCTATGATGAACACCCGCGGCATCGCCGGCAGGCCGGCGGCAATCTGCATTTCCGCGACCACGTTGAAGAGCTGCGGTGCATCCGCGTGCGTCACCTCGCGCGCCCCAGCCGTGGCCAGCAACAGGCGCTCGCCGCCGATCAGGCCGGTCAGCGTCAGGATCACCCAGATCAGCGTCGCCGCGGCGACGCCGAAGAAACCGCCGAATTGGGCGTCGAGGCTGAAGCCGATGGCGTAGCCCAGCCCGATCAAGACACACGCGAGCAGGACGATCAGGAGGACCGACTTGCGGCGATTGGCCTGGATGAGTTCCCACATGGGCGGCAGCAGCGTATGGGGACAGGTCGGTTTGACCACACCAGAGCTGGGAGGTCCGCTCCCCCCTTATCCCACCGCCCCATGACCCCGTTTCATCAGAATTTTACCGCCGGGACTTCGCGCTCCGCGGCGGCCTGGATCTCGAAGAACTCCGCCTTCTGGAATCCGCCCATGTTGGCGACGAGGTTGGTGGGGATGGTTTCGATCCGCGTATTGAAGAGCATCACCCGGTCGTTGTAGAACTGCCGGGCGAAGCTGATCTTGTTTTCCGTCGAGGCGAGTTCCTCCTGGATGGCCAGGAAGTTCTGGTTGGCCTTGAGCTCGGGATAGTTTTCAGCGATCGCGAAGAACTTGCTCAGCGCCGCGCCCAGCAGGCCCTCGGCTTGCGCCGCCTGCGCCGCGCCCTGCGCCTGCATGGCCGACGCGCGCGCCTGCGTCACCGCCTCCAGCGTGCCGCGCTCGTGGGCCACATAGCCCTTTGCGGTCTCGACCAGGTTGGGGATCAGGTCGTGCCGCCGCTTGAGCTGGACATCAATCTGCGCCCAGGCATTTTTAACCTGGTTGCGCAGGCTGACCAGCCCGTTGTACGCCCCCAGGAACCACAGCACCATCACCACGATGATGCCGAGAATGATCCATAGTCCTATCATGCTGTTTCTCCCTTCGACTGAGTTTCTTCTTCACCAAACAATTCGCCCAGATGCCGTGTCAACACCGCCAGCGTTTCCGTGCCGGCGGCCCGTTCGCGCGCCAGCGCCGCCAGCTCGCCGCAATCCAGCCACAGACCATGCCGCGCGGGACAGACATCCACCTCGATCCGGGAGCCCGGCAGGTGGCCGGTATCCAGGCGCTGGGGACAGCGCGGACAGCGCCGCTGGCCGCGCGTGGCGTCGGCCAGCGTCAACGCCGCCGGCGCCTCCGGGGCGCCGCTCAGCAGCAGACCCAGTTCGCCCGCGTCCAGCCAGACGCCGCCGCAGGCGACGCAATGATCCAGTTCGATCCCCTGGTATTCGAGGATCACCATCGCCTGGCCACATGCCGGACAGTGCATCGCTTTTCCTCACCGCCGCAGCCGGATCCACAACATTAAAAACCACGTCACCACAAAACAGCAGAAGGACAGGCCCACCAGCACATACACCCAGCCGCCCTGTGTGGCCGGCCGGGTCAAATACAGCGCCAGCGCGCCGGACCCCGCCGCGTAGCTCAGCACGCGGAAGATGTAGTAGGCCACTTTCAACTTGTGCTATCTTACCGGCTGCCGGTGACGTTACAACCCTTTTCACAGGAGCCGCACCGATGGCGCGCGTCAAATTGGAGCTGCCGGACCACTTCGCTTTTGCCGTGGAACTGCCCGTCCGCATCACGGACATCAACTACGGGCAGCACCTGGGCAACGACGCCCTGCTGGCCCTGCTGCACGAGGCCCGCGTCCGCTGGCTCCACCACCTGGGCTGGAGCGAACGCGACGTGGGCGGCTGCGGGTTGATCATGGTGGACGCCGTGCTGGTGTACAAGGCCCAGGCCGCCTACGGCGACGTGCTTGTCATCGAGCTCGCGGCCCAGGATTTCACGCCGCTCGGCTGCGACTTCGTTTACCGGGTGACCAACCAGGCCACCGGCGCGGAGGTGGCCCGCGCCAAGACCGGCGTGGTCGGTTTTGATTACGCCCGGGGCAAACCCGTCCGCTGTCCGGAGCCGTTCCGCGCGGCGCTGGCGGCCGCCGGCCGGCCCCGGGGCGACGCCCAGCCGCTGCCGGATTGACCGCTGGCGCCCGTTCAGGCGACAAGGATTGAGATGGAACCCGGGGCGCCGGCAAAGATGGCCCCGTCACATTCACACCGCGAACACTGGCAAGAGCCTCCTTGACGAGTAAGCGGCGATAGGTTAGTTCCGTGCTGAAGCGTCCACATGTTACATCACCGAAGGAACCGCATTATGAAACGCATCTTGCTGTCGCTCTGTGTCCTGATGACCGTGATCTCCTTGGCGCCGGCTGCCGACTTGGAATGGCCTGCCTGGCAGGGGCCGAACCGCGACGGTAAGTCGCCCGACACCGGCTTGCTGAAGCAGTGGCCGGACGACGGGCCGAAGTTGCTCTGGAAGGTTGACGGCATCGGCGTGGGCTTCTCCAGCGTTGCCGTGGCGGGCGGCAGGGCCTTCATCACCGGCGATAAGGACGGCAAATTGAAGATCTTCGCGTTCGGCCTGGACGGGAAACCGCTCTGGCAAACAGACCACGGAAAGGGCCGGGGCGGACCCGATGGCGCCCGCGCTTCACCGGTGATCGACAACGGCAACCTGTATCTGCTCGGTGGCCACGGCTTGGTTGGCTGCTATAACGTTAAAGACGGCCAGAAAAGATGGAGCCGCGAGGCGCAGGAGTTCGGCGGGAGTCCGGGCGGATGGGGCTATGCTGAATCGGTGCTGATCTATAAGAACATGGCCATTTTCAAGCCCGGCGGCAACAACTGTATCGTTGCCCTCGACAAGTGCAACGGCGCAACCATCTGGCAGAGCAGCGGATTCAATGCCGGACCCGAGTACGGCTCTTGTATTGCCGTTGTTTTCGAGGGCCAGCCGATGATCGTTACGGGCACCAATCAGGGCCTCTTCGCCGTCGATGCCGCCAACGGCAAGGTGCTCTGGTCGAACAACTGGTCGGCAGGCAATACGGCCAACTGTCCCACGCCCGCTTATGCCAACGGTTACGTGTTCTGGGCCAACGGCTATGGCCGCGGCGGCATCTGCCTGAAACTCAAGAAAGTGGCCGGCAAGGTCACGGCCGACGTGGCTTGGACGACCAAGGACATGAATTGCCACCACGGGGGTTATGTCATCCACGGCGGGTATATCTATGGCAACCATGGCGGGGAATGGAACTGCCTCGACCTGAAGACCGGCCAGAAGCAGTGGAGCGAGGGGGCGGTAGGAAAAGGTTCGCTCTGCTTTGCTGACGGGATGCTGTACCTGTTCAGTGAGGATGGCGGCCAGGCCGGGCTGGCCACTTGCTCACCCGAGGGCCTGCAACTGAAAGGCAAGGTCAAGGTCAAAGGCAACGGCCCGAGCTGGGCTCACCCCGTGGTGGTCGGCGGACGGCTTTTTCTACGCTACGACACAAACTTGTACTGTTTTGATGTGAAAAAAACGGGGTAGTCTCGTACGTCTGACCATGGGGGCCTGCGCCGACGGCTCGTCAACGCCGCCGACTTTCGCGCAGGAACGCTCAGGCGGTCGCCTGGTTCTCTTTCGCGGCGCCCCCGCCTCACCTCCCGACCTTCATGGCAGGGATTGCACTCCTAGACCCCGCTTCGGATACGCGGGCGCTCGCCGCCCCGCACCCCGGCATAGGGTTCCTGTGCTGGCCAAGGCCATGTGACGCTGGCCACTCGATACCGCCGCAGCAACGCTGCGCCTGAATCGCGTTGAACCCGCCGCGGGTTCAACGTCGCGTTCCAGGCGCTTGTTGGAAGGCTCCTAGTTTGTCCGAAGACATTCCGTACTTAAGGCAGAGGTTGACGGCGGCTTCCTTATATTTGGGGATCAATGCACCATGCCAGTTCGGGTCTCTGAGATTCCCGCGTCCATGGACCACGAGCCCGTTTGTAGAAATGAAAATGCAGGATGCTGGATAGGCGCTGCCGTTTGTCGTGAGGGTCCCGAACAAGGGATAGTGAACGGCAATGGACGTGCCGTCGCTTTCAAACGTACTGCTCTCAATATGGCGAGCCCTCTTCATATACGAGCGGGGAAGAGCTTCTCTGAGGCTTGCGAGGTCCCCTTCGTTCGTGACTGCGAACCTCCACCAATTGCTGGTCGCAACGTCATAGAATCCAATCTCGACCCCTCGCGCTGTCTGAAAAAGGTTCGTCTCCTTCTCCAGCCAGACTCTTTCCGCCCTAGGCATGAGCGTGCATCCGGTCGCGATGAGCATCAGTAGAGCCAGAAATGCCGTTTTCATATTCTGCCTCACTGCCAACGTCCCGGCGAACCGGCGGCGCGTTAGCGACGTACGGTTCCGCCGATTGTTCGCTGGTCTTTCATGCTTTTCCGTCTCATGAGCCAAAAAGTTATCCCGGCTGCTGTACCCCAGCTGAGCAAAGCGGACAAAGCCCACAGAGCGACAAGACCGTTTCTCGTCATCCCGTGATCATAGGTCGTGCCATATTGCGGGTTGAGCCAGAAAGGGGAACAGTCAATACCCGGAAGGTAATCAAAGTGCTCATAATAATGTCCGAAAACCAGCCAACCCCAGCATTCGGTGAGAAGGAATCCTGTAATCAGGAGCGATCCCATCAGAAGCCACGAACCTTTGATCACCTTCTTGGAGATCTCGGGGTGAGACCGTCGCAGGATTAAACCAATCCCGGTTCCGATGCTCGCCAGCAGGAGGTTTATCGGTGTGATGAACAGATAGGAGAATAGATCAAACAGCATCATAGTCAGGCTTGTGTTGTTGTCTTTCAGCGAACGTTGCGCAGCAGGTTCGCGAGCTTGCGAGCGTAGCCTGCCTGCGCTGGTTCGCCGTCTACATGATTCCCAACGCTTTCCTGGATTTCCTCACCGTGAAGCCGAAATGATCATCCTCATCACGAAAGATGCTGACATGGACGTAGTTCGATGATCCCGACTCGAGGGAAAACACCACATTTGTCACGACAGGCGTGCTTCGCCAGATTCTCACTTGCAGGATGTGGTCTCCCGGGGCCGCCGTCGTGATAAGACTAGTCGATCCCCAATGCATATCGCGGATGATGACACCGCCGAAGGAAAGTGTTCCGTCCAGGATGCCTTCAACATTGAGATCCTTGCCCGTCTGGTTTGAGAGGCTGACAAAGAGATTGCCGGGCACCACCGGCAAGATCGGTTGCAGCGTGGTAATCTCCTCCATTCGCGGTGGAACCCAGAAGCCTGTTCCTCGCCATACTCGGTGGACGAACCATCCAACGAGCATGATCCAAAGGAGGGACGTGATGGCGACCGATGTGATGATTCTCTTCATTAGTATGTCTCTCGGCGAACGGTGAGGGTCTGCGTTCGTGAACCCGCTGCGGGTTCACGATAAGCAGCACCCTCTGGTTCGCCTAAATTCTAGAATGAGTATCGGGCCACTAGTCCCTCGAAGAAAATATTGTTGGCATAATCATCAATCTTATTGGGATCATAGCCGCCAAAGAAGAGACGTGTTCCTATGTCCAATGTACGCTTGTTGTCTAGCGATGTCCTGAATGCGAACAGCACATCAAATAGGCCGTCCAGAAACACATTGCCGTCGATTGCTGGCAGGAAATCTGCCCGAAAGAACAGGCTGTGCTTGGAGGTCAGCGCCGCTTGGGCCTCAACATTTGCCAGAGGAATGGCGATGAAGTTCGTGTCATCGAAGGAAGCGTTTGATGTCCTTAGTTTGACTTTGGCGTAGCGTGCCACGACCGAGCCGCCAAGCCGCAAGTAGCTCTCACCCGACCCGGATACCAGCACCGGATAGTTTGCGCTGAAACGAAGTGTGTGAAATTGATAGTCAAGGCTGCCGTCATCGCCCTCGTGAAATACCTGCCCCTTGTTGTTCAGTTCATGCTGTATGGTGCCGTCATACGAAGCATACAAGGGTTGGAGCACGAGGCCGTAGTTCCAGCCGCCTTGTTTCTTCGACCAGTATTCCAGCCGAACCGTTGGATCAGTGCTTTCCCACCCGTCCGTGGCGTTGGCCTGATGATAACCGTGGATTTCCATGTTACGGGTGCGAAGAACGCCTGCTTCGACCTCCCACCTGGATGATCGGGCGTTCAGTTCTTCAGCCAGAGCGGCCGCGCATGGCACAAGGAGTAAAGCAATGATTGACGTGAACTTCGTGATTTTCATTTGATCTCACCCTCATATTTCAGGCGAACGTCATCTCTAAGGTTTTTTTCAAACCGCAGGTTTGGAAAATACCCTTCAGAGAATTGTTAGGCTGTCTTCGTCTTCCCCAATGGATGCATGCCAAACAGCGTAATCCCACAAGCTAAGAACCAAATGATGGGACCACCGAGGGTTCCTGCATTCAATTCGATGATCCCGGGCGTCACCATTGCAAACAAGAAGGCTAAGTCCGCAATGCCAATGACGAAGACACCTATGAAGTATGCTGTCCAGGATGCCTGTCTCCAAATCAGCCATGCAACAGCAAGTCCCAATACACCGTAGCCACCTACATCAATGCAAAAGTTCAAGAGCAGTTGCCCCTGTGCATGGGCCGTGACTGCGTCGGTTGCGTGCTGAAACTCAGCGCGAGGGGCATGGCTTCCTCCAATCAGCATGTTCCATAGGCCATGCGTGTCGCCAGTGAGGTACTGATGCACGCCTTCGAATCCCACCCAGATATGCAGAACACCCCACAAAGCGAATAGTAAAGCGCCGATTTTCGCGGAGGTGCCAACAGTGCTGTGTTGTTTCATGTGTTCCATATACTTCTCCTTATAGTTGGCCTAACGTCCAAGCTGAGCGACCGGCCGGAAACGCTCTCTCGATTGAAACCAAAATGTGATGATGGCAACGGCAACCAAACCGTAGTGCCAATGCCGGTTCGCTCCAGCGCCTTGTTATGCAAGAATCTCATGTTGGATGCCACCAATAGTACACCCCTGGTGCAATGCGCTGGCATCCGCCAAGCGTGTTATTCTTAAAGTTATCTGCGTCCAGATCGCTTCGGAATACTCGAACTCCCATAGCAAATCCACCAAACCCGTTTTTACAGATACCCACATTGGGTGGAAGGTTCATAGCATCAATGTTGTCATTTTCCAAGTAGACCGGTGCCAACATTCTGATACTGGCCGGCAACTTCGTAAACTCTGGATCTGAGTTGAAAATCCTGCTTTCTTTGATCGGCCAGTTATTCAAGAGTCGTATGCAGTCTTCACGTAGGCCGGCGTCAACAGCTCTCTGAATCTCCCGAGCTCGTGCAAACCTGCCGAATTCGGAAGCAAACCTACCGGCGACAACGGAAACCAAAACAAGACCAAGAAGTACCAGCCACCTAATTCTCGATCTGAAATTCCGCCTCACTAAAATGTATCTCAGGTGGCCAACCCAGACTATCCAAATGAGGATGGCAAGAAGCCACTCGAACATTCCGCTAAAGAGGGCACCCCACCGGCTCTCGACACTTCCGTAGGCACCCAAAATAAGGGAAAGGCCGATCATCACAACCGAGAAAAGTATGCTGATTGTGCTAGGACCTCGCTTGTTCACAATTTGCATAACATCCTGATAAGCGTAAAACAGCATAGCAACCATCAGCGGTTTTCCGCATATCAGCTTTATAGCTTAGCACGCCATATTCCCGAAAATACGGCCAATTCCGGTAGATTCTTATCACTTTTGCGAATTTCGCTCGCCAGCGTGCTTTCAGGATAAACCAGCCTGCCGCCTTGTCGAGTCTTTTTCATCGGGTACCGCTGGCTGACCGGCATCCGGTTGCGCCTACGAGCGGGGGCTGAATACACTTCACCTTCAAGCCATCGGCCCGGAGCCGCGCCCTCCCGCCGCCGACCCGCTCCCACTGAGCTTTCAGCGCCATACAGGGTGGCACCGTCACCGCGCGGATCACGTAAACCTGTGATTTGAGCCGGCTGCGGGTGCGGGCACAAGCCCGCGTTGAAAGTTTACGGACCTCCTACAGCAACATGTCCATTCGTTTGCGGAGCGTAGCCCGCAGGCTTGCCGACGGGACCTGGTTCAGCAAACGATGCGCCTGCTTGCGGTCAAAGGCGTCGTGTAGATCCAGTTCCGGCAGACGGGCGAAGAGCCGCGATTTGGCCGGACTCAGATAGAGGCAGTCCAGCAGCGCTTTCTCCGGGGTCGCCATTTTGATGGTGCCGTTACCGGCCGATTCGAAGCCGAAAAAGAAAGTCGGGTTCAGATGGTGTATGGACACCGTGGCCAAGGGGGTGGTCCAGCGTCGCGTACGGGCTGGCGAAACCGCATAGACGACCGTCGGGATCTGCGAAATCAGGCCGTGGTAATACAAGGCGCTTTGCAGGGACACATAGCAGGGCAGCGGCGCCGTAAGCTGTTCCGGAACCTGCAGCGGCTCAAGCCGGTCGGGAAAGGCCCACACCCCGCGCTTCAGGCGCACGACCTGCCCGGCTGCGCCGAGGCGTTCCAAAACACGGCTGGCATGACTGCTGGTCATGCCCAGGAGCACGGAAGCATCCGCGGTTCCGAACGCGCCCACGCCGGCCTCCCGCAATCTGCGGTGCGCTTCGATGGACTTCATGGCACGGCCTCCAGTTGGGCGAGCACGGTCAACTGCATGGACTCCCATATTTGCGGCGCATCATAGCTGGCCTGATCATCCGGCTGCAGATAGGCCAGCACTTGTCCCTTGAAGTCGTCAAACGAAAGGTCCAGTACATGCTGTCGGGCCGCCACGCGCGTGGCCGCATCCAACAGCGGCAGCACGTGCCGCATACGTTCCCCGGATTGCAGCAGATGCAGGTCGAAGATGTCCCGGGCCTGTGTCACGCTGCGTCGCGCGAGCGCCTGAATCTTCTGCAGCAGTGCGGTTTCTGCGGGGTAGTGCGGGGTCATCACGGGTGGCAGTCCATAGCCCTGGACCAGCGCCGGATTCACACTGCTCAAGACCGGCTGGCCGCTCAAGCCCCTTTTGGAGAACTCGACCTTCGTCGGGATCGGCCGTGCTGAACCTCGCCGGTATAGCCCGAGTTTCCAGCGCTGCGTGGTCCCGGACCGTTTGTGCTCCGTGATATGCTCGATGGCCAGACCCTGAACCTGCAGCGCCTGCCGGAAGGGGCGGGAATTCAGTATGGCGTTTACCGTGTCCCGTAGCGCATGAACCGGCAGATCAACCACATCGATATCCATATCCTCGGAATAGCGTGGGCTGGCAAAGAAGAACCGCAGGTTACAGCCCTCTTTCAGCGCATAGCTCCGCTTGTCCAGCCGCTTCCCGAGAAAAGACAGCAGCAGGAGATGGAACACCTCAACGCACTCTTGAACGGACAGTTCTTTCATGCCGGTACAATACCTGCAAATGACGCTGGCGTCAATTGCGCATCTTAATCTGTCCCGGTGTTGGTTCACGGCGCTCAACGGGTGTGCCATTCGGCGCTGGAAACTCGGCTTCCGCCGGCCATTAATGCTTGGCGAGCATAATGTCTGACAGACATTAAAGCTTTTCGTCTCCTGCCTGGCGCAGTACGACAAGGGCACGCGCGTTATATAGCGGGTAGATGGTCGCCGCATTCCGAGTGCCGCTGGTGCGCCGGCCTTCACTCCCGCCAAACCGGGTTTGACCGTCCTTCAGGCAGCAGCCGCACCAGCGACCCTCTGTATGCGTCAATGACCGCCGGGCAAAGCGTCCCGACCAGCCGCAACGGTGGCGGGACCCTTTGCTTTCCGGCGGCATCAACACAGACGTTGCCGGCCACCGCCACAGCACAGCACGTTCCAATTCAGCGGCGACTGAACGCCGTCCGATGGAACGGTTGTTAGCTGACTGTTTTTCGCCGCTACGATCAGGCGAGGTCGAAACGGTCAAGGTTCATGACTTTGTTCCACACCGCTACAAAGTCGTGCAGGAACTTCTCCTGGGAGTCCGCACATGCGTAGACTTCTGCCAGGGCCCGGAGTTGGGAGTTCGACCCGAAGATAAGATCGACACGCGTGCCGGTCCATTTCAATTTCCCCGTCTTGCGGTCGCGCCCTTCGAACACGTCCTTGGCCTCTGATATCGCCTTCCACTCCGTGCCCATGTCGAGCAGGTTCACGAAGAAATCATTGGTCAGCGCCTCCGGCCGCTTGGTGAAGACACCGTGTTGGGACTTTCCGAAGTTGGCGTTCAAAACGCGTATCCCGCCAACAAGAACCGTCATCTCCGGCGCCGTCAACGTCAGCAATTGCGCCTTGTCGATCAACAAAGCCTCAGCCGGTACGGTGTACTTGCCCTTGAGGTAGTTGCGGAAGCCATCCGCGATCGGTTCGAGCACAGCGAAGGAGACCGCATCGGTTTGCTCCTGCAAGGCGTCCATGCGTCCCGGCGTGAAAGGCACCTTCACGGCGTACCCTGCCTTCTTCGCGGCTTGCTCGACGCCCGCGCAACCGGCCAGAACGATCAGGTCGGCGAGCGAGATCCTCTTGCCGCCGGAGTCCGCGCTGTTGAACTTGCGCTGGATACCCTCCAGCGTCTTGAGCGCTTTCGCCAGTTCGGCCGGCTGGTTGACGGGCCAATCCTTCTGGGGCGCGAGTCGAATGCGCGCGCCGTTCGCGCCACCGCGCTTGTCGGAACCACGGAAGGTGGATGCCGACGCCCAAGCGGTCGAAACCAGTTGCGAGACCGACAGCCCGGAAGCCAGAATTTTGCCCTTGAGGGAAGCCATATCCTTCTCGTTAATCAGCTTATGATTGACCGCGGGGATGGGGTCTTGCCAGATGAGCTCTTCGGCAGGCACCTCCGGCCCGAGATAGCGTGCGCGCGGACCCATGTCGCGGTGCGTCAGCTTGAACCACGCCCGGGCGAAAGCGTCCGCAAATTGATCCGGGTTCTCGTGGAAGCGCCGCGAGATCTTTTCGTAGGCCGGGTCGAAGCGCAGCGCGAGGTCCGTGGTCAGCATGGCAGGCGCGTGACGCTTTGACGGGTCGTGCGCATCCGGCACCGAATTAGCGCCCGCGCCCCCCTTCGGCGTCCACTGCTGCGCGCCGGCCGGGCTCTTCGTCAGCTCCCATTCGTAGCCGAACAGGTTCCAGAAGAAGTTGTTGCTCCACTTCGTCGGCGTCGAGGTCCACGTGACTTCCAGGCCGCTGGTGATTGCGTCCGCACCCTTGCCCGTGCCGAAGCTGCTCTTCCAGCCGAGGCCCTGCTGCTCGATGGGGGCCGCTTCCGGCTCGGGACCCACATGGGACGCGGGGCCGGCGCCGTGGGTTTTGCCGAAGGTGTGACCTCCAGCAATGAGCGCCACCGTCTCTTCGTCGTTCATGGCCATGCGCGCAAAAGTCTCGCGGATATCCTTGGCCGCCGCGAGCGGATCGGGGTTGCCGTTCGGGCCTTCCGGGTTGACATAGATCAGGCCCATCTGGACCGCCGCGAGCGGGTTCTCGAGATCCCGGTCTCCGGTGTAGCGCTTGTCGTCCAGCCATTTGTTCTCGGAGCCCCAGTAGACGTCCTCCTGCGGCTCCCAGGTGTCCTCGCGCCCACCGCCAAAGCCGAAGGTCTTGAAGCCCATCGCTTCCAGGGCGGCGTTGCCGGCCAGGATCATGAGGTCGGCCCAGGAGATCTTCCGGCCGTACTTCTGCTTGATCGGCCAAAGTAGCCGGCGCGCCTTGTCGAGGCTGGCATTGTCGGGCCAACTGTTGATGGGCGCGAAGCGCTGCTGGCCCGCGCCAGCGCCGCCGCGACCGTCACCGGTGCGATACGTGCCTGCGCTGTGCCAGGCCATGCGGATGAACAAAGGCCCGTAGTGCCCGAAGTCCGCCGGCCACCAGTCCTGCGAGTCGGTCATCAGGGCGCGCAGGTCTTTCTTCACGGCCGCCAAATCGAGGCTCTTGAACTCATCAGCGTAGTTGAAGCTCGCGCCCATGGGATTGGACAGGGCGGAAGGCTGTCGCAGAAGATCCAGCCGCAATTGATTCGGCCACCAGTCCCGGTTCGACGTGACTCGGCCGGCCATGGGTTGTTGAATGCCTGTTACCGGGCACTTGCTATCTTTTTTCATCTCTGCTCTCCTTTTGTTAAGGTTTGGATTTTTTCAGCTAAAGTCAGCATTGAGGTTCGGCGAGCTTGCGAGCCGTAACCTCCGAGGCTTGGTTGGCCAAGTTCTCTTCCTTTCTGCCGAACAGCCACGCGTACAGCGCTGAGGCGAAGCACCATTGCGTCAGGCCAGCGATGGTGGCGAAGACAACCATGAAGAGAGCAGGAATGAAGGCCATCCACACGTTGCCGAGCAGGAATCCAACGCCACTGACGGTGTACATGATGCCGCCGATCGCGCAACCGAACCGTCTCGGTGCACCGTGCTGCGGCACGCCTGCCGTCCGCAAAATCCGGCGGATGGTTGCGTTGTAAAAGCGATCGTATATGCTGCGGCTAGTCAAGCCACCCGTGAGAGTTAGGAGGCCCAGGGCCACGAAAAACCATCCGCTTCTAACCCACAATCCGGCCAGGCCGGCAACGGCGCAAGGGCACAATGCGGTCGCGAAAGGCAGGACCGTGCTGCCGGCAGCCAATCCGGCTGTTCCAAATGCCGCGCAACTCAAGGGCGTCCAGCGCGCCAGTCCGCTGATGCCCCGAATCGAATTTACGTCCCTCTGGCAGAAACCCTGCATCAGCAGCAGACGTTGTACTCTCCCGGTCATGTATTCTTCTCCGCTTCGTTTCGGCCAACATCCTGAATAAGTGGAAAAACCGCTGAGCAGCATTATAGCTCTGAAGCTAGATCCTCGCCTAAATCAGCCATTCCCCGCAATTTCTTTTCACTTTTGCCGAATCCGCCCGCCAGCTTGCTTTCAGGATAAACTCGTCGGCATCATTGTCCAGCCTTTTAAGGCACCATCTAGACAATAAGTTCAGGGGTTTCGCATCGCGGCGGATGATCGTACAAAACCCTGAAATCACGTTTGGTTACATATTTTCGCATTCTTGAGATGCTCTTTCCCCGCCGGGCAAAACGTCCCGACCTGCCGCAGCGGAGGCAGGGCCCTTTGCTTTCCCGCGGCTCGGCAAACCCTTGCGGTCAGCGCGCAACCGGCCCGCCAAACCCTTCCGGCTGCGGACATACCCGCACCGGCCCCGGCATCAAGGTAGTACCGAGGCACGGTCTCCACCTTGACCCCGGTTCCGGCGCGGGTGACTGGCCGGGCGGGCTTGGCATGCCGGTTGCAATCGCGCTGTAGCGCGGCCAGAACCCCGCGCCCCTCGTGCCTGACGGCGTACCCTTTCTCGGCAGGGTTGTCTTTTGCTGCTTTTTCTGGCCGCGGCCACCGCCCGGTTCCTTTCCCTTTTTTTCTCCGCTGTCTGCAGCCGCGCCGCTTGCGCCTTTGCCGTTTGCTCGTTCAACCGGTTCCCGAAGCAAACGGCGAAAGGCGAAGCGGCTGACAGCGAGAAAAAAAGGAAAACAGAAAGGAACCGTGCATGAAAAAGCAGCAGACAACCCAGACCGAGAAAAAGACGGAAGCACCGGCTCAGGTCAAATCAGCTGTACGCGAGATCGTACGGCAGATCGGCGGCAGTCGGGCATACCGGCGCAACTGGACCGCCAAGCTGACGGCCCTGTGCCAAGCGTTCAACGCCACCCGGCTTGAACTGATTCCCGCAGCACCCCGGAAGCACACCCAGTCCTTTGATGACTGCGAAACCATCTGAGGAGCACCATGGAAACAACCCTTGACCGTCAACGCAGGTTTCAGAACCAACTGCGCCCCGCTGACGAAATCGTGGCCGAGTTGCGCAGCACCCTGCCGGCCGTGTTGACCTGCACCGCGAAAGTCGGCGCTTGGCTGTGGATTCAGTTCCCGGCCCGGCCTGATTCGGCAACGCTGGCCGCTGTAAAGCAGCTTGGCTTTTCATGGAACCGGGACCGCTGCGCCTGGCAGAACCCGTGCGGAGTCTTCCGCCGCCGCAGCCGCACCCACGACCCCCGCGACGTGTACGGCGAGGAATCCGTCACCGCGTGAAAGGACCAGCCATGAAACGACTACCCAAGCCCCAGCCCTTGAAGACCGGTGAAGCCTACATCTTCAGCGACGGCAAGCTTTACCGTGTCGGCCTGTTGAACGCCTGCCGCGCCCGGCTGGACCCGCTGTGGCGCAAGCGGCGAGTGATTGTGTCCCGGTTGCACGACACCCGCGCCGAGATCCTCAGCACCCCGCCGAGCGTGAACGTATCCGCCGGCGCGCAGCTTATACCCGCCATTGTCCGCTAACCCGAAAGGAGCACCATGACCGCAGAAAGCTACACCGACCAGATCACACGAGAACGACGCGAGCGCCAAACCATGGCCCGCCAAGCCGCCGACGCCATCGCCACCGCCCTGACCAAGGCCACCGGCGACGACTGGCTGGGCTTGATCAACGAGGAGAGCCACGACGCACATTTCAACCTGGAGCGGGTGCGCGACGGCCTGACCATATCCGCGAGCTTCCCGACCTACCAGAACGCCGCCCGGCAATGGCACTTCCACGCCAGC
>Ga0209048_10000088_pt1 | contig 87893 bp, 109 predicted proteins | sample FrelakmetCRP12CR_FD_187146 | JGI IMG/M metagenome (GOLD analysis project Ga0209048, IMG submission 187146) | Freshwater lake sediment microbial communities from the University of Notre Dame, USA, for methane emissions studies - CRP12 CR (SPAdes)... | ecosystem: Environmental > Aquatic >...
CATCGCCCGCCTTTTCAGCACGCCAGGACTGCACGTGCAACCACGCGAGCAGCGGACGCCGCCATCCCTGGGCCGATGCCGTATCGACGGCCAGCGACATCACCGCGGGACTTGCCCGGCCTGACTGAAACAACACGCCGGCGGCCACCAGGCGCGAGAGCGGATCGCTGGTTTCCTGAAGCACGACGACCGCGGAGTCGGGCGTGGCAGCGGCCACGGCACCCTGCGGCGGCGGCAGCAACACGATGTCCTGCGGCTGAATGCGCCCGGAAAGAAAATCCGCATAAGCGCGCTCCGGCGGCTGCGCGTCGGGGCGCAGCTTCTCGAAGCCTTCGCACGACTCGAACACCAGGCTCGCGACGCGCGCGGCGCACTGCATCAACTCGGCCCGCGCCAGCAGATCCGCGCGACCGGTGCGCGCGATCTCGCCGCGCGCACGCTCGAACTCCGCAGACGCAACGCGCGTATCCCCCTTGAGGTAGGCGGCCAGTGCGCGATCCATCGAATCCCTCGCGTTCGACTGCCAGTCAGGCGGCGGCGGCGCACTGGCACACGCGGCGAGCAAAGCCACCAGCGCCGCGGCGATCGGCACGCGCCAGCGATGGGCTTTTTCACTCATGGCAGTTTCAGCTCCGTGTCGCGCGCAAACGGCCACTTGCGATTCACTTCGTCGACCAGGTGTTCGATCTTGCGCAGATTGGCTTCGACTTCCGCACGCAACGCATCGAGGTCGGTCGTCGCGCCGCGAGCATTGCTCGCCACGGCCTGCACTTCCTGCAACAGGCCGTCGACGCGTTTCAGCGTGGCGCGCGCATCGCCGAGCGTGGCCTTGAGCTCGACGACGGTGGCGCGCATCTCGTTCATCACGCCATCGGTGCCGAAGACCTGCGCGTCGGCCTTGGTCGTCAGGGCGTCGAGCCTGGCGATTAGCGCCTGGGTGCGCTCGACCGTGGCGACGATCCTCTTCGCCGCGGCTTCATTGCCGAACAGGAACTCGAGCGCGCCGCGCTCCTTGAGCTTGCCGCTGACGGCCTGCGCGTTGGCAAGGCTTGCATTCAATGGCGAGTCCGGCGCACTGATCGCGTTCAGGTTCTGCACCAGTTCGCGCGCGGCCGCCACCAGGCGCGGAATCTCGGCCGTGGCATCGCCCACAAGCACCTTGCGCACCGCGCCGTCCGGCAGCGGCGGATCGCTCGGTATGCCGGTGAACGCCTTGATGCTGGTGGTACCGACGAGGCCGCGCGTCAGCGTGAAGACGCTTGACTCGCGCAGCCAATGCGCGTCCTTGCGCGGGATGTCGACGATGATGCGCGCGGCGCCGTCGGCGTCCAGCTCGATGCGGCGCACGCGCCCGATCGGGAACCCCGAAAACGTGAGATCCATGCCGGGTCGCACGCCTTCAGAGTCGTCGGCGAGCAGCACCAGCTCCTGCGTGGACTCGAAGACACCGCGCGCATACATCACGTACAGGATCGAGCCGCACAACAGAAGCAAGAGCAGCAGCAGCAAGAGCGCCGCCTTGACCTCGACGTGCGCCACCGGAGATGGCGGAGCGGATGGCTTTTCGTTCATGACGCGGGCTCTGCTCGCCTCAATAGTAGTTGCTTGCCAGCGAGACCGCCTCGATCAGCAGGATCGCCAAAAACATGCGCACCAAGCCCTGCAGCTCGGCGCTCGTGCGCGCACGGCGCGGCAGATCGTAGAGAACCGAGGCAACCGGGATCAACGCGACGGCGAGCGCGAGAAAGAACGTCTTGAGCGCAAAGATCAGCGCCAGCGGCGGGTTGAACACCCGGCCCACGTCGCGCGTGTAGCGCGCCAGGCCTTCCGGCGTGAAGCCGTACACCTGCAGGTACGCGAGCACCAGCGTGAGCACGCTCGCCACCGAAGCGAGCATCAGCACGCAGAACACGCCCGAGACGATGCGCGGCAGGACTTCGTGCTGCAGCGGATCGAGTCCCCGCTGCTGCAACGAGTCGAATTCGCCACGCGCGCGCAGCTCGGCGATCTCCGTGCCGTTGGGCAGCGTGACGCGCACAGCCGCGAACACGGCCGCGGTCAGCGGAATCAGCTCGAGCACCAGCACGCGCACGACCATCTCGAGCGCGTACTGCGCCAACCCGTAGCTCACCGCCGTCACCACCACGATGTGGATCAGCACCAGGCTGATCAATGCCGACAGCACGGTGAACCAAAGCAGGTTCGGCGCCGTATCGAGGTAGATGTTGCGCGCGAGCGCCTGCCGATTGGCGCGGTAGTAGGTCGACGGCGACAGCGCCAGCACCAGCGTGAGCGCACCCAGGAACAGGATGCGCCACCAGCCGGCAAGCCAGCGCAACAGCGCACGGCCTAGTTCGCTCAGCGTGCCCTCGCGAGATAGCGACGGACTCATGGCGACATGATAGGGGGCGAGACGGGATGCCGCGGGGCCGCGTTGGTCACGCCTGGGCATGATCGCGGTCACCTTGCCGATGCCCTCGCGACGGGAATTCCGGGTCGCGTTGTAACCTCACGAGACGTTGCACGTGGAGGGCGCTGTGAGATTGATCCCGCTCTTTGCCGCGCTGCTGCCATTGGTTTTGGCGGCACAGGCGCCGATGCTCGAATTGCCGCCGATCCAAGGCCGCCGAGCGGGTGTACCACGTGCAGGGAACGCCGGGCATGGCTGCGCGCGAGAACCGGGGGTGCAATTCGAATGCCGCCTTCGCAATTGCCGACGCGGGCGTGTTGGTGCTCGGTGCGCTGGGAACGCCGGTGCTGGGCGCAGCACTGCGAAGAGCGATCGCGAAGGTCAAGGCGCGGCCGATCAGGCGCGTGATCGTGAGCCGCTTCCACACCGGTCACTTCTACGGACTGCAGTCGCTGAAAGCGTTAACGTCCGGGCGCACGTCGCCGGAAAGGTGAACTGAAACTCGGACGCCGCCCTGAGCCGCCTTGAATAGCGGCGGCGCGATCTGGCGCCGTGGGTGGACGAAAAGACGAAACTCGACGGCGCCGAGCGCGGGCTGGATTTCAGCGGCGGTGACATCCGCTTCGAGCTCGGCGGCGTGCGCTGCGGCTCATCGATGTCTCGGGTGCGCATTCGCCGGAGGACATCATGCGGTCCGTCGAGAACGATCGCGTGCTGCTGGCGGGCGACCTCTACTTCAGCGGCCGCATTCCATTTGTGGGCCAGGCCGACAGCCGAGCGTGGCTCGCGGCGATGGACAAGATTGCGCCGCCCCCCGCGATGGTGATCCCGGGACACGGCGCGGCGCCGCGCGACCCGGCACCCGACGTCGCGCTGAAGCGCGAGTACCTGCGGTTCCGGCGCCACAAGATGGGAACGCGCTGCGGGAGTTGAAGTCCTTCGACGAGGCATAGGCCGAGATCGGCTGGTCGCGCTACGCGAAGGCGCCGGCGTTCGACGCCGCCAATCGCATCAATGCGTACCGCAACCTACGTGCGAATGGAGCAGGAGCAACTCAAGCAGCAGGCGCGGTCAGCGCGCGTGTGCAGAACGTGCGCGACGGCCGCTGACCAGTTCCGCGACCGCGACGCAATCTTCGATATGTCGGTCGCCGATGTATTTGATGGCCGCAAACGAAATCGCCGCCGCCACGGCCTGCCCGGCGAGCGGCGCGTACTTGACCGTCGTCTTGGTCGCCAGTCGTCTGGCCACGCTCTTGACAACGAGGGACAGCACCTCGCGCGTGATCGCGCGGCCGATCACGCTCGAGCCGATCGCGGCGATCGCCTTGTAGGCGGACAGCCGCCGCTTCGGCGCGAGCAGTTCGATCTGCTCCGGCGTCAGGCCGAATTCGGTGTTGATCTCCTGCAGCATTTTCATCAGCACGCCGACATCGACCGCCAGATCGATGCCGGGAATCGGCACCACGGCAGCGGTAGCCGAGATCAGCCCGCGTTTCATCACGACCTTGCGGCAGCGGCGCGCGGCGTCCTCGATGTCGCGCGCGCCGGCCGGCACCAGGGCGAGCGCGCGCGAGGTCGAGCGTGCCACTTCGATTTCCTGCTTCAGGTGGGCGTGCCGGACTTGCCCTTGACCATGCCGTAGATCACCAGGATCACTATGGCACCGACGAGCGAGCCGATGAATCCGGCGCCCTGCCCCGCCTGGTACCAGCCGATTAGTTGCCCCACGTAGCCGGCAAGCAGCGACCCCGCAATGCCCAGCACGGTAGTCATAATGAGTCCCATATTCTCCTTGCCCGGATGCACGAGTTTTGCGATGACGCCCACCACGAAGCCCACCACGATGGTCCAGAGCAGTGACATGGTTTTCTCCTTGATCTGAGACAAGCCGCCCGGCCCGGGCCCACCCCGGTCCGGCCGCGGCTGCGACACAATCCGCCAGTCGGCACGATTTGTCACGCTCCCCGTAACAGGGACAAGTCAGGCCGAATGGCTTCAGCGCTGAAGTGTGGTGACGGAGAGCCTAGAATTCAACGCCTTGCCGGCGAAACCATGCAGCTACTGACGCTCGGGATCAACCACCAGACCGCACCGCTCGCGCTGCGCGAACGGGTGGCGTTCGTTCCCGAGGAGATCGGCCTTACCATCGCGCGGCTGCGCGATCGGCTGGCGCCGCACGCGGCTGGTGCCCTGAGCGAGGCCGCGATCGTGTCGACCTGCAATCGTACGGAGCTTTACTGCGCGGTGGCGGAACCGCACGCCGCCAGCACCGCACTGGCGGATTTCATCGCCGCGGAAAAGCAGCTCGACGCCGAGGAGCTGCGTCGCGCCTCGTATGCGTTGCCGCAAACAAACGCGGTTCGGCACGCGTTTCGTGTCGCGAGCGGGCTCGATTCGATGGTGCTGGGCGAACCGCAGATCCTCGGCCAGATGAAGCAGGCCGAGCGCCTGGCGCGGGACGCCGGCGGCATGGGGCTGATGCTCAATCATCTGTTCCAGCGCACGTTTGCGGTCGCGAAGGAGGTGCGCTCGACGACCGAGATCGGCGCGCATTCGGTGTCGATGGCCGCCGCCGCGGTGCGCGTGGCGGAGCGGATCTTCGGGTCACTCACCGAGAGCGACGTCCTTTTCGTTGGCGCCGGCGAAATGATCGAACTCACCGGCACGCACTTCGCTGCGCGTCAGCCGCGGTCGATCACAGTGGCCAACCGCACGATTGAACGCGGCGACACGCTTGCCGCCAAGCTGCACGGGCGCTCAATGCGGCTCGCGGACCTGCCGGAGTCGCTCGCGCGGTTCGACATCGTGGTGTCGTGCACCGCGAGTTCGCTGCCGATCATCGGGCTGGGGATGGTCGAGCGCGCGATCAAGAGCCGCCGCCATCGGCCAATGTTCATCGTCGATCTGGCGGTGCCGCGCGATGTGGAACCCGAAGTAGCGCGGCTCGATGACGTGTACGTGTACACAGTCGATGATCTCGGCAAGATCGTGCAAAGCGGCAGCGAGAGCCGACAGGCCGCGGTGGCGCAGGCCGAGGCGATCATCGAATCACGCGTGCGCGATTTCGACACCTGGCTGCGCACGCGCGCCGCGGTGCCGGTCATTCAGGGTCTGCGCAACCGCGCCGATGAACTGCGCGCGCATGAGTTGGAGCGCGCACGCAGGCTGCTGGCGCGCGGCGAATCGCCCGAGGCGGTGCTCGAACAACTGTCGCAGGCGTTGACCAACAAGTTCCTGCACGCTCCGGTGGCGGCACTGCACCAGGTCTCAGGGCAGGACAGCGACGACGAGCGCGCGCGCCTGGTTGCGCTGTTGTCGCGCTTTTATTCTTCTTCCGATCATTAGCTGCTGCCTCCGTTCGTGGTGAGCCTGTCGAACCACGAACGCGCCCGGGCGCGTTCGACCCTTCGACGGAGCTCAGGGCGGACGGCGGCGCTGTGTGAGCGATCATGAAATCCAGCATGCAAACCAAGCTCGCGCACCTGGCGCGGCGACTGCAGGACATCGATGCCGCGTTGTCGAGCGAGGACGCAACGCGCGACATGAACCGCTACCGCGCACTCGGCCAGGAACGTGCCGAGATCGAACCGGTGGTGGCGCGCTTTCATGACTACAACCGCGCGCAGGCCGATCTGCTCGGGGCACAGGAGATGCTGGCCGACTCGGACATGAAGGCCCTGGCGGAAGAGGAGATCCATGCCGCCAAGGGCAAGATCGCTTCGCTTGCAGACGAACTGCAGCGCCTGCTGCTGCCGAAGGATCCGAACGACGACCGCAACGTGTTCCTGGAGATTCGCGCCGGCACCGGCGGTGACGAGTCGGCGTTGTTCGCCGGTGAACTGCTGCGCATGTACATGCGCTTTGCCGAACGGCGCAAATGGAGCACCGAGCTGATCTCCGAAAGCGCGTCCGACCTCGGCGGCTACAAGGAAGTCATCGTGCGCATCATCGGCCAGGGCGCGTACTCGAAACTGAAGTTCGAATCCGGCGGCCATCGCGTGCAGCGCGTGCCCGAGACCGAGGCGCAGGGACGCATTCACACCTCGGCGTGCACGGTCGCGGTGCTGCCGGAGGCCGACGAGATCAATGACGTGAAGATCGACCCGAGCGAGTTGCGCGTCGACGTCTTCCGTGCCTCCGGCGCCGGCGGGCAGCACGTCAACAAGACCGAAAGCGCGGTGCGCCTCACCCACCTGCCGACGGGGATCGTGGTCGAGTGCCAGGACGACCGCAGCCAGCACAAGAATCGCGAGCGGGCGATGAAGGTCCTCGCCGCACGGATCAAGGACAAGCAGGTGCAGGAGCAGCAGCGCAAGGAGGCCTCGACGCGCAAGTCGCTGGTCGGCTCGGGCGATCGCAGCGAGCGCATCCGCACCTACAACTTTCCGCAGGGGCGCGTCACCGATCACCGCATCAACCTGACGCTGTACAAGATCGACCAGATCATGGACGGCGATCTGGCTGAACTCACCGACGCGCTGACCGCCGAGCATCAGGCCGAATTGCTGGCGGCGCTGGGAGACAGCGCATGACGACGCGCACCGAGAAAGACACGTTCGGGCCAATCGAGGTCGCGGCCGAACATCTGTGGGGCGCGCAGACGCAACGCTCGCTGCAGTTCTTCGCGGTGTCGACCGAGAAGATGCCGGCGGAACTGATCCGCGCACTGGTGGTCGTCAAGCGCGCCGCCGCGGTGGTGAATCGCGAACTGGGCCTGCAGGACGCGCGCAAGGCGGACGCGATCGTCGCGGCCTGCGACGAAGTGCTGGCAGGACAACTGGTGCAGGAATTTCCGCTGTCGGTGTGGCAGACCGGCTCGGGCACGCAGTCGAACATGAACGTGAACGAGGTGCTGGCCAATCGCGCCTCCGAGCTGCTCGGCGGGCCGCGCGGCGCCGGCCGGCTCGTGCATCCGAACGACGACGTCAATCGCGGGCAGTCGTCAAACGACGTGTTCCCGACCGCGATGCATGTGGCCGCAGCGACGGCACTGCGCGAACGCCTGCTGCCGCCGCTCGCCGCGCTGCGCGCCACACTTGCCGCGAAGAGCGTCGCCTTTGCCGACATCGTCAAGATCGGCCGCACGCATCTGCAGGACGCCACGCCGCTTACGCTTGGCCAGGAATTCTCCGGCTACGCGCAGCAGCTTGCGAATGCGCGCAGTGCGGTTGAGACGATCCTGCCACGTGTGTGCGAGCTGGCGCTCGGCGGCACCGCAGTCGGAACGGGACTGAACACGCATTCGGAGTTCGCCATGCGCGCGGCGGCCGAGATCGCGCGCTTTACCGGGCTGCCGCTCGTGTCGGCGCCAAACAAGTTCGAGGCACTCGCATCACACGACGCGCTGGCGTTTGCGCACGGCGCACTGAAGACACTCGCTGTCGCGCTCATGAAGATTGCCAATGATGTGCGCTGGCTGTCGAGCGGACCGCGCGCCGGTTTCGGCGAGATCAGGATCCCGGAGAACGAACCCGGCTCGTCGATCATGCCGGGCAAGGTCAATCCGACCCAGTGCGAGATGCTGACCATGGTCGCCGCGCAGGTGCTCGGCAACGATGTCGCGATCAACATCGGCGCGGCCTCCGGCAACTTCGAGTTGAATGTCTATAAGCCGCTGATCGTGCACAACTTCCTGCAAAGCGTGCGGCTGCTGGCCGACGGCATCGCGAGCTTCGATGCGTACTGTGCCCGCGGCATCGAACCGAATCGTGCGCGGATTGCTGAACTGCTCGACCGCTCGCTGATGCTGGTGACCGCGCTCACGCCGCACATCGGCTACGACAAGGCGGCAGAAATCGCCAAGAAGGCGCATCGCGACGGCGGCACACTCAAGGACGCTGCGCTCGCGCTCGGTTACGTGACCGCAGCGCAGTTCGATGCCTGGGTCGTCCCGGCGACAATGACGAAACCGGGCGCATGACGGTCGGCGAGCTGCTGGCCACCTCGAAGCTGCCCGTTCGCGAGACGCGCGCCTTGCTGGCGCACGCGATGAATGCTCGCCGTGAATGGCTGATCGCGCATCCCGGGGCCTCCGTCGACGAGGTGCAGCAAGCGCTGTTTGCAACTCTCACCGAGCGACGTGCCCGTGGCGAGCCGATCGCCTATCTGCTTGGCACCCAGGAGTTCTACGGCCGAGACTTCGCGGTTAATCCTGCCGTGTTGATTCCACGGCCCGAGACCGAACTGCTGGTGGAGGCGGCGCTTGACGCCCTGCGTGACGTGCGGACGCCGCACATACTCGACCTCGGCACGGGGTCAGGTTGCATCGCGATCACGCTCGCGCTGGAACGACCAGATGCGCGCGTCACCGCGGTCGATCGCTGGCCCACCGCACTCGAGGTCGCGCGCGCCAATGCCGATCGGCTCGGCGCACGCGTGTCATTCGTCGAATCGGACTGGTTCACAAAGGTTGACGGACGCTTCGACGCGATCGTGGCCAACCCGCCGTATGTGCCGGCGGGCGATCCGCACCTTGGCGCGCTGCGCGACGAACCGCTCGCGGCGCTGAGCGACCATGCCGACGGTCTTGCCCACCTGCGCACGATTGTCGCCAGTGCATCGGCGTATCTTGCCTTCGACGGGTGGCTCGTCGTCGAGCACGGCTACGATCAGGGCCCTGCGGTCAGGGCATTGTTCGAGGCTGCGCGCCTGCGCGATGTGACCACGCTGCGCGATGCCGCCGGGCACGAACGCGCGTGCCGCGGGCAGAAGTGAGGCACGGAATTGGGTCCTGGAGGTGTTCCGCGCTCGGTGTTTCCTCGGTTTGCCGACATGCTGCGCCGGCGCTTAAACTGAGCTCATCCAATGCTCCGATACGGGCCCATCCCATGGAAGTCAAAGAGTTCATCCAGAAGACCGTCACCGAAAACCCGGTGGTGCTGTTCATGAAAGGCACCGCGCAGTTCCCGCAGTGCGGCTTTTCCGGCCGCGCGATCCAGATCCTGAAGGGCTGCGGCGTGAAGAACCTCACGACCGTCAACGTGCTCGAAGATGCGGAGGTGCGCCAGGGCGTGAAGGAGTTCGCCAACTGGCCGACGATTCCGCAGCTTTACGTGAAGGGCGAATTCGTCGGCGGCTCGGACATCATGATGGAGATGTACGAGAACGGCGAGCTGCGGGAACTGCTGAAGAAGGCGCAGGTCATTTGAGCGCTGCCGCTTCAGCGGGAGTCCACCGCAAGCGGCTGATCGTCGCCATCACCGGCGCTTCTGGCGCGATCTACGGCGTGCGCCTGTTGCGGCATCTGCAGGCGCGCAGCGACATCGAGACGCACCTGCTACTGTCATCGGCGGGGGTGCTGAACGTGCATCAGGAACTGGGGCTGAAGCGCGCCGAGGTCGACAAGCTCGCCCACGTCGTGCACAACGTCAATGACATCGGCGCGAGCCTCGCTTCAGGATCGTTCCAGAGCGCCGGCATGGTGATCGCACCATGCTCGATGAAAACGCTGGCCGCCTGCGCGATCGGGCTTGCGGACAACCTGATCACGCGCGCCGCCGATGTGTGCCTGAAGGAACGCCGCCGGCTCGTGCTGCTGGTACGGGAAGCGCCCCTCAATCTCGCGCATATCCGCCACATGGAAGCGGTGACGCTGATGGGCGGCGTGATCTTTCCCCCGGTGCCAGCGTTCTACCAGCGCCCGCAAACGATCGAGCAGATGGTCGATCACACGCTCGCGCGCGTGCTCGACCTGTTCGGCATCGATCACGATCTGGCCGCGCGCTGGGATGGGGTGAGCGGATCGACCTGAGGCTTGGTGCCGGTTATCCGACTCGAACGGATGACCTATCGCTTACAAGGCGATTGCTCTACCAGCTGAGCTAAACCGGCGCGATCGTGAGTTTAGTGCAGAGCCGCCGGGCCTCAGGTCCGTATCATCCGCACGCACACACACCGACCTGTATGAAGACCATCCTCGTCACCGGCGGCGCCGGCTACATCGGCTCGCACACCAGCGTCGAACTGCTGGCGGCAGGGCACCAGGTGGTCAGCCTCGACAACTACTGCAACAGCACGCCAGAGGCGCTCGCGCGCGTACAGAACATTGCGGGGCGTTCGCTGACTGCGATCGACGGCGACCTGCGCGACGTGTCACTGCTCGAGCGCGTCTTTGCCGAGCATGCGATCGATGGGGTGATTCACTTTGCCGCATTGAAGGCGGTCGGCGAATCCGGTGAAAAGCCGCTCGCCTACTACGACAACAACGTTAGCGGCACACTCACTCTGCTGGCGGCCATGGGGCGCGCGAGCGTGCACAAGCTGGTATTCAGTTCATCGGCAACCGTCTACGGTGCGCCGGACGCCCTGCCGATCCGCGAAGATGCGCCGATTCGCACCACCAACCCCTACGGGGCAACCAAGGCGATGGTCGAACAGATCCTGCGCGATCTGGCCGCATCCGATCCGGCGTGGTCATTCATCAGCCTGCGCTACTTCAACCCGATCGGCGCGCATCCGAGTGGCATGATCGGCGAAGATCCCAACGACATTCCGAACAACCTGTTCCCGTTCATCCTGCAGGTCGCCGTCGGCAAACGCGATCAGCTCAGTGTGTTCGGCAATGATTGGCCAACGATCGACGGCACCGGCGTGCGCGACTATCTGCATGTCGTCGATCTGGCCGATGGCCACCTGCGTGCGATGGAAGTGGCGGACCGGCGTCCCGGGTTCACCGCGATCAATCTCGGCACCGGCCGTGGCACCAGCGTGCTCGAACTCGTGCGCGCCTTCGAGGCTGCGACCGGCAAGTGGATTCCCTACGAGATCACCGCCCGGCGCCCAGGCGACATCGCTGCCTGCTGGGCCGACCCATCACTGGCGGCCGGCCTGCTCAACTGGCAGGCGACGCGCACGATCGAGCAGGCGTGTACCGACGGCTGGCGCTGGCAGCAACAGAATCCGAACGGGTATCGCGGGTAGAAGTACGGCGGCTTGAGAGCCAGCGGTCGGCCACCAGCGGTTTCGGCGCCTTTTTGTACTCCGAGCCGCCCTCACTGGCGACGGCGGGCCAGGATCGCGCCGTGCATGTGCGTCCGATCATTCCTCATCGCTTCCGTCGTCCTGATGAACGACTGGATCGCCCATCGACGGATGACATTACGCCGCTGCGGTCCGTCCTTTCCGTCTGGAATCAGCCGCGCTGGTGCAGCTCAATCACATTGCGATCGGGATCGCGCACGAAGATGCCCTGCGCTCCAGGTCCGAAGCGGATGGGCCCGCCACTGAGCAGGATGCCGGCCGCTTCAAGCCGCTCCTTCGCAGCCATGATGTCGGGGCACAGGAGTGCGATGTGCGTGATTCCCGGGTGTTTATCCGGTACATCCATGAGGACGTTCGGCTCGCTCGCGCTGGGCGCGTTGAGCACGAGGTTCACTTCCAATCCGGAGGGGTGATCGAGGATCGCCACGGGCTCCGGACCGATCGGACCGGCGGTCTTCGTGAAGCCGAACAATTCGTAGAACCGCACCGAGCGCTCGAGGTCGTGCACGCGTATGCCAATGTGGGCAAGGCCCGAAATCGGGACGAGTGGTTGCTTCGTCTGCTGCATTGCCATGCTCTGTCTCCGGAAGCATTGGTTCAGCCTCAACCCACGAGGCCGCCGTACCGCGTGGCTAACGCCTGCAAGCATACTGCCCAGCCGCTATCCGCTGATTCCGCGTCCGGCCAACATCGGAAGCAATTGTTCAGCAGGCCAACCGCACGACCAAGTGAGCCGCGGCCAGAGCGAATTGAGGGACGCAGCGCGCTCGAACGGGCGCAGGCGATGCCGGTGCGACGCGTCCGGAATCGCGCTACTTGACCCGCGTGAGCTTAGGTCGATCGCCGGCCTTGGGGGCTGGCGGCGTGGGTTCCGGCGTTGAATCGGTGGTGCGCAGCACGGTCGCCGGCGCAACCGGAACCAGCGCGCCGCGCTCGCGCACACCTTCGCCCGCCTGCGTAACCGCCGGTACGACGCCGGTCGGCTCGGAGCGCGGCACCTCGAACGCCATGCCTTGGCCGTTTTCGCGCGCGTACACCGCGACCACCCGGGCCACCGGCACATACACCTCGCGCGGCGTACCGGAAAAGCGCGCGGTGAACTCGATCGCGTCGTTGCCGATCTTCAGCCGGTTGGTGGCAAGCGCCGACACGTTCAGAACGATTTCGCCGTTCTTGACGAACTCCGTCGGCACGCGCACCGACTCGTCGACGGCGACCGCGACATACGGCGTGAAGCCGGCGTCAGTGCACCAGTCGTAGATGGCGCGGATCAGGTAGGGCTTGGTGGAGACTTCAGGCATGGGTCGGTCGGCGGTCGGCAGGAGCGAGTCGGCAAAGTGAGCGGCGGCATGTCCCGGTCTGAACTGCTGGCTCCAGACCGCCGACTGCCTCAGCGGCGCATCACCTTCTCGCTCGGTGTCAGCGCCTCAATGTACGCCGGTCGGCTGAAGATGCGTTCGGCATATTTCATCAGCGGCGCGGCGCTCTTCGGCACGTCGATGCCGTAATGGTCGAGCCGCCATAGCAGCGGCGCGATCGCGACGTCGAGCATCGAGAAGTCGTCGCCCAGCATGTACTTGTTCTTCAACAGGATCGGCGCGAGCTGTGTCAGCCGATCGCGGATCAGCAGCTTGCCCTTGTCAATCGCCTTCTGGTTGTTACTGTTCTCCAGGGTCTGCACGTGCACGAACAATTCGCGCTCGAAGTTGAAAAGGAACAACCGCGCCCGCGCGCGCATCACCGGATCGGCCGGCATCAGTTGCGGATGCGGGAAGCGCTCGTCGATGTACTCGTTGATGATGTTCGATTCGTACAGGATCAGGTCGCGCTCGACCAGGATCGGCACCTGCCCGTAGGGATTCATCACATTGATGTCCTCGGGCTTGTTGAAGAGATCGACGTCCTTGATCTCGAAGTCCATGCCCTTTTCGAACAGCACGAAACGGCAGCGCTGCGAGAACGGGCAGGTGGTTCCAGAGTAGAGCACCATCATCAGTTGTTCCTTGAAAACAATTCAGGGTGAGGCAAGCGCCTCACCCCGCCATCCACGGCCCGGCGCGACCGTGCCGACCGGCTATTTGATGTCCTTCCAGAACGTGCGGTTCAGCCACCAGGCCAGGACCGTGAAGAAGGAAAGGAAGACCAGCACCCATACGCCGATGCGGACGCGCGCGGACGCGCTCGGATCGGTCATGAAGTTCAGATAGGCCACGAGATCAGCCACGTCCGAATCGAACTGGCGCGCCGCGGCCGCGTCGGCCGGCTTGAAGCTCACCTCGATCGACTCGTCAAAGTGGCCCGTCAGCGGCGTCCGGGTCACGGCCTGGACACCAGCGGCATCGAACACCTGCACTTCGCGCACCGAAGACGATTTCTTCGTCGTCTCATCCTCAACGTGCAGAACGCGCTCGATCGTCACTTCGCGCGGGCCCTGTCGCTCCCACAGGATGTGCGGCATCGCGATGCTCGGGTACACGACGTTGTTCCAGCCCGTAGCGCTACCGGCATCGCGGTAGTAACCGCGCAGCAGCGAGTAGAGATAATCGGTGCCCTTGTATTCGAACGACGTGCGTGCGCGTCCGATGACCGACAGATCAGGCGGCGTCTTGCCGAACCACTGCTTGCTGTCCTTCGGGTTCATCGCGACGGTCATCATGTCGCCGACCTTGAGGTTGCCGAAGATCAGGAAGTCCTTGATCTGGCGCTCGTCGAGACCGATGTCCTGCAAACGGTTAAAGCGCATGAGGTTCGCGCTGTGGCAGTTCAGGCAGTAGTTGGCGAAGAGCCGCGCGCCGTTCTGCAAAGCGGCTAGATCGTTCGCGCGCGCCGCGGGCCAGTGGTCCAAATGCACGCCCTCGCCGCCGGAAGCGCGCGCATTCGGGGCGGCCGCGGCGACCAGCATTGCGATCGACACAACAACGTAAGCAGTCAACTTCTTCATCTTGTTGCCCCCTGCTCCGTCAATGCGCAGCGAAACTGACGCGGGCCGGCACCGGCTTGAACTCGCCCATCCGACTCCACCAAGGCATCAGCAGGAAAAACGCGAGATACAGGAGCGTGAAGACCTGGGAGATCAGGTTGCGCGTGTCCTCCGGCGGCTGCGTGCCGAAGTAGCCCAGCACGACGAAGACCACGACGAACGCGACCAGCAGCCAGAAGTGCCAACCGGGCCGATAGCGGATCGATTTCACGGGCGACTGGTCGAGCCACGGCAGGCCGAAGAAGATCAGCACCGATATGCCCATCAACACCACGCCCCAGAACTTCGGATCGAGCTTCAGCACCGGCACGACCATGAACACGACCAGGACCAGCGCGATTGCAAGCGCGGCCAGCCGCGCCAGCGTGTTTTTCAGCGAGAAGTACACCAGTAGCGCATACGCGATCGTGCCGGCCGCCAGGAACCACATGAAGTACTCCGTGGTGGCGCGCAGGATCGAGTAGAAGGGCGTGAAGTACCACACGGGTGCGATGTGGGGCGGGCCCTGGAACGGGTCGGCGGGGATGAAGTTGTTCCACTCGAGGAAGTAGCCGCCCATTTCGGGCGCCAGGAACAGCACGGCGAAGAACGCGATCAGGAACAGCGACAGCCAGTAGATATCGTGCACCGTGTAGTAGGGATGAAACGGGATCCCGTCGAGCGGCCTTCCAGTCTTCGGATCCAGCGTGTCCTTGATTTCGATGCCGTCCGGATTGTTCGAACCCACGTCGTGCAACGCCAGGATATGTGCAACGACCAGCCCGAGCAGCACGAGCGGAATCGCGATCACGTGGAACGCAAAGAAGCGGTTGAGCGTCGCGTCGCCGATCACGTAGTCGCCGCGGATGAACACCGATAGGTCTGGACCGATCAGCGGAATCGCGCCAAAAAGATTGACGATCACCTGCGCGCCCCAGTAACTCATCTGGCCCCACGGAAGCAGGTAGCCGAAGAAGGCTTCGCCCATCAGGCACAGGAAGATCAGGCAACCGAAGATCCAAACCAGTTCACGCGGCTTGCGGTAGCTGCCATAAAGCAGCGCGCGGAACATGTGCAGGTAAACGACGATGAAGAAGAACGATGCACCGGTCGAATGCATGTAGCGGATGAACCAGCCACCCGGCACCTCGCGCATGATGTACTCGACCGAAGCGAACGCATGCGCCGCGTCCGGCTTGTAGTTCATCGTCAGGAAGATGCCCGTCAGGATCTGGAGCACGAGCGCGGTGATCGCCAGCCCGCCAAAGACGTACCAGACGTTGAAGTTTTTCGGCGCGTAGTACTCGGACAGGTGCTTCTTGTATTCCGACATCAGCGTCGGCATACGCGCGTCGATCCAGCCCATCAGGCCTTTGAATTCGGTCTTGTGCAGTCCCATGGTGTGGTCCCGATCAGGCCTTGGAGTCGTCGCCGATCAACACAACGGTGTCGGACAGGTACTTGTGCGGCGGCACTTCGAGATTGTCGGGCGCCGGCTTGTTCTTGAACACGCGACCCGCCAGATCGAACGTCGAGCCGTGGCACGGGCACAGGAAACCCGGGGCGTTTCCGAGCGGCGCGGCCGTGCCGGCAGCCAACGGACCCAGCGGATTGCAGCCCAGATGCGAGCAGATGCCGATGGCAATGAAGTACTCCGGTTTGATCGAGCGATACTCGTTCTTCGCGTAGGGCGGTGTCGGAAAGGCGGTGCGCGTGGACTGCGGATCGGCAACCTCGCCCTCCGTCTTCTTCAGCGATTCGAGCATCTCGGGCGTGCGGCGCACAATCCACACTGGTTTGCCGCGCCACTCGACCGTCATTCGTTCGCCCGGCGCGAGTTGCGACAGGTCGGCCGTGACCGGCGCGCCTGCCGCCTTGGCACGCTCCGATGGCGTGAGCGACGCCATGAACGGGACGGCGAGCGCCACGGCGCCGGCGCCGCCGGCAAGACTGGTCAGGATCAGGGCAGAGCGACGACTCTCATCGACGGCGTCGTTCGGGTCAACAGTAGACATGGGAATCTTTGCGAAGAGATCGGGAAATGCGGGCCAAAGCCGCGCGCGGCGCGGGATTTTACCGCATGAGCGCATCGCGCCCTATCGGCACGCATAGGGTGAGACCTGTGCACACAACACAATCGACCCACGCGGACGATCACCGGCAGGCGCTATGGCAGGTGCGTCAGCCTGACGACCGGCCTTGGCGATAATCGCCACCCCGCCGGCCTTTCCCCTGCCCGCGGCATCCTGGAGGAGAGAAACAAATGAGTGTCGCAACCGAGTTTCGTGAATTTGCCCTGAAGGGCAACGTGATGGATTTGGCGGTCGGCGTGATCATCGGCGCTGCGTTCGGCAAGATCGTCGATTCCTTGGTCAAGGACGTGATCATGCCGATCGTCAATTTCAGCGCCGGCGGGCAGATCGACTTTTCCAACAAATACTGGGTTCTGTCGGGGAACGTGCCGGGCGGCGTGACCCTGGCCGAAGCACAGAAGGTCGGCACCGTGTTTGCATGGGGTAGTTTTGCCACCGTTGTCCTGAACTTCGTCATTCTGGCGTTCATCATCTTCTGGATGGTCCGGGCGATGAACAAGATGAAGCGTGAGGCACCGCCGGCACCGCCGGCCGCACCGCCCGAAGACGTCGTCCTGCTGCGCGAGATCCGCGACGCACTGAAGAAGTAGGCAGCGGCGGCACCGCGATCGGGGCGCCAAGCGCCCCGATTTCTGTGCGCCCGGCAACCGATGACGATGCGTCGATACAATCGTTGCCGGGCGTCTTCACGGGTCCGCTTTTCGAATGCTTCGCCGCCTTTGGCTGCTGTTTGCGCAGGCGACTACGGTCGGCCTGGCGGCCCTCTTCATCGTTGCCACGCTGAAGCCGGAGTGGCTGCGGCGCGCTTCGTTGCCCGTTTCGGCACCGATCGTGCGCGACGTATCGATTCAGCAGGCGGCCGGTGAACCGGGCCGCGCCGTCATCGTCAATTCGTATGCAAGTGCGGCCAAGCAGGCGATGCCGGCCGTCGTGAGCGTCTACACGACGAAGGAAATTCGACGCACGCCGGCGATCGATGATCCGCTGTTCGAGCGTTTCTTTGGCGATCGCCTGCGCGGACAGTCCGAGCGCGTGTTGAGCCTGGGGTCGGGTGTCATCGCGTCGGCCGATGGCTACATCCTGACCAATCATCATGTGGTGCAGGCGGCTGACGAGATCGCGGTGGCACTCGCCGACGGTCGCCGTCTCGACGCGAAATTGATCGGCGCCGATCCGGAAACCGATCTGGCGGTGCTGAAGATCGATGCCCCCAGGTTGCCCGTCATTACCTTCGGGCGCGCCGACGCGCTGTCGGTCGGCGACGTCGTGCTGGCGATCGGCAACCCGTTCGACGTGGGCCTGACGGTAACGATGGGCATCGTCTCGGCGCTTGGCCGCAACAACCTGGGCATCAACCGCTTCGAGAACTTCATCCAGACCGACGCGGCGATCAACCAAGGCAATTCCGGCGGCGCGCTGGTCGACAGCAACGGCCATCTGGTGGGGATCAACTCGGCGATCTACTCACGCAGCGGCGGGTCGATCGGGATCGGGTTTGCGATCCCGACCACCATCATCACGCAGGTGATGGAGCAGTTGATCAAGTCAGGGAAGGTCGTGCGCGGCTACTTCGGCATCGAGCCGGTCGATATCACGCCCGAACTCGTCGAGGCGCTGAAGCTCGCGCGCAGCGATGGCGTGGTGGTGCGGGGAGTTCAGCGCAATGCGCCGGCCGGCAAGGCGGGCATGGAGCCGGGCGACGTGATGCTGGCGATCAATGGTGTGGGCGTCCGCGATACGCCGGGAATGTTGAACCAGATCGCGCAACTGGCGCCCGGCAGCGTGGCCAAGGTCAAGGTGCTGCGGTCCGGCCGCGAGGTCGATCTCGAGGTGAACGTCGGCGAAAGGCCGATCCCGGAGGAGCGCAAATAACCGTCACTGCGCCTTGATGCGCGCCGCAACCTCGCGCGCCTTGCCCCGGGCGACCTCGTCGCCGTTGGCCGCCGCCTGCACATACCAGTAGACCGCGCGCTCCAAGTCCTTGCGCACACCGTCACCGTTTTCGTACATGCTGGCGATGATGTAGCAGGCCCCTTCGTCGCCCTGCTCCGCAGCGCGCTCGTACCACCTGGCGGCCAGGGCGTAGTCCCTGGGCGCGCCACGACCGAGAAAGTACTGGGTTGCGACGCTCACCTGCGCATCGCGCCAGCCCTGCTCCGCCGCCTTCAGGTACCAGCTCGTCGCGTCGGTTGGTGACTTGCCAAGGTTCTCGCCGCGGTCGTACATCACACCCAGCGAGTATTGTGCGCGCACGAAGCCGTTGTCGGCCGCCTTGCGCAGCCAGCTGACGCCTTCCTCCGGGTTGGCGCGCGTACCTTCGCCATTGACCAGCATGACCGCGAGGTTGAATTGCGCGACGCGCTGATTGCGCTCTGCCGCCTTGCGAAAATGGATCAGTGCCTTCGCGGGATTGGCGGCCTGGTACGCGGCCCAGCCGCTAGCCAGATCGACGTCATCGTCGGGGACGATCTGCAGGCGCTGCGCAAACGCGCTCGAGCCGATCAGCAGCAAAGCAGCAAGGGCGACAAGAAGGGGTTTCATCTCAGAATGGTCGCTTTAGCCGCCCGAAACTGACAGTTCAGGTCGACGTGCTTTCCGTCGCGGCCTTCTCCTCTTCCGCGCTGCGCGGCGAAACGAATCGCGCGCATTGGAGGCCGAGTTCATACAGCAGGCAAAGCGGCACCGCCAGCAACAGCTGCGACAGCACATCGGGCGGTGTGAAGATCGCGGCAACGATGAAAGCGCCGACGATCACGTAGGGCCGTGCCTGCCCGAGTTTTTCCACGCTCGCGACGTCGAAGCGCACCAGCAGAACCACGGCAATGGGCATTTCGAACGCCAGCCCGAACGCGAGGAACATCGTCATCACGAAGCTGAAATACGCCTCGATGTCCGGCGCCACGTTGACGGTCGATGGCGCAAAGCCGGCGATGAACCGGAACACGACGCCAAAGACGACGTAGTAGCAGTACGCCACGCCGAGCGCGAACATGGCGACGCTCGTGGCGATCACTGGCGCAGCCAGTCGGCGCTCGTGCTGATAAAGCCCCGGCGCAACGAATGCCCAGGCCTGATAAAGGACGTACGGCAACGCGATCAGGAATGCCGAAAACAGTGTGACCTTGAGCGGCACCAGGAACGGCGTGATCACACCCGTGGCCAGTAGCTTCGTGCCCGCCGGCAGCGCCTTCATCATCGGCTCGGAAAGCAGTTCGAAGATCTGCTTCATGAACGGCGTCAATGCCAGAAAGACGATCACGACCGCGAGCGCCGCACGAACCAACCGCTGGCGCAGCTCGATTAGGTGCGAAAGGAAACTCTGTTCCTGGTCCGGCGAATCCGGTGCGGGCGAACTCATCGGCGGATGCGGGGACGATTGACGCGACCGCGCGGCGCGTACTTGCGCCGTGTGCCGGCGAAGGCGTCCGGGCGCGCGAGTTCGCGTTTCAGCCGCGCGATTTCTTCCGCGAGTTCATCGACCGACGGACCGGGCTTGTAGCGCTTGGGGAACGTCTGGCGCTGCCAGGTTTCGCCGGCGCCCTCCCATGAGTAATCGGTGGTCGACGAACTCTCGGTCGCCGGGGCCGGGGCATCGAGACTGCTCCCCACGTTCGTGAGTTCCGACTTGACGCTCTGGACAGCAGACTGCAGCGATTGCGCTGCGTTGCGAGCCTCGTCCTGCAACTTCTTGAGTTCGGCCAGCTCCATCTCGCGGTTGATGTCGGCCTTGACCTGACTCACATATCGCTGCGCTTTGCCTAACCAGTCTCCCAGGGTACGGGCGACCCTGGGCAAGCGCTCGGGCCCCAGGACGACGAGCGCAACCGTGCCGATGACGGCCAGTTCGCCCACGCTGAAGTCAAACATGGTGAGGCCAGACGCCCGGAGGCATTGAGTCGGCGAGCCCAAGCGCCGCCTTGAGCGGCGTCAGAAGCAAGATGACCAACGCCTGTTGGTCGATTAGGACTTTTCCTTGGCCTGCACGTCGATGGTCTGGCCGGCGACCTGCTTGGCCTCTTCGACTTTCGTCGGGGCTTTGGCAGGGTCGGCACTGCCTTCGGCCATGCCTTCCTTGAACCCCTTGATCGCTCCGCCGAGATCCTTGCCCATGTTTCGCAACTTGCTGGTGCCGAATATCAGCACGATCACGAGCAGGACAATCAGCCAATGCCAAATCGAGAACGAACCCATCTTCTTAGCTCCTAAAGACGTTTCCACGGCCGGGCACCGCCCAGCACGTGCACGTGCAAGTGATAAACCTCTTGCCCGCCGTCGGGGCCGTTATTGATGACGACACGGTATCCATTCGTGGCGCCCTGTTCTCGTGCGAGCCTCGGTGCGAGAAGCAGCATTCTACCCAACAGCTTTTCGTGCTGCGCATGCGCGTCGCCCAGGGTGGCAAAGTGCTCCTTCGGCACCATCAGCAGATGCACCGGTGCCGCCGGATGGATGTCGGGGAAGACGATGAACTCATCGTCCTCGTGAACCTTCCTGGCGGGCACTTCGCCTTTGACGATACGGCAGAAGATGCAGTTCCGATCGTGGGACATAGGGACAGTCTCGAGTCGCGAGTGACGCGTCGGCGAAGAACCCAGATCAGGCGCCGCGCTTGATGGCTCTTCGGGCTGCTTGCTCCTCCAGGCCGGACGTGCCGGCACGGCGTTCGAGTTCCGCCAGCACCTGCTCCGGTCGCAGCCCGTGCTGGGCAAGCATCACCAGGCAATGAAACCACAGGTCAGCCGTCTCGGCGACGATGCGTTCGGGCGCGCCGCCCTTCGCCGCCAGGACCGTCTCGGTCGCCTCTTCGCCGATCTTCTTCAGGACGGAATCCGGCGCACCGGCAAGGAGACGGGCGACGTAGGACTTGTCCGGATCGCCGCCCTTGCGCGATTCGATGACATCGGCGAGCTTGCGCAGCGTCTCGTCGTTCATTTCCGATAGATGAGTTCGGGGTCTTTCAGCACCGGATCGACCGTGCGCCATGAGTCACCGTCGAGACTGCGGAAGAAACAGCTTTCTCGCCCAGTATGGCAGGCGATCCCGCCCGCTTGCTCGACCACGTAAAGAACGACGTCGCCATCGCAGTCCAGACGCAGCTCCTTGATCCGCTGCCGATGCCCCGACTCCTCACCCTTGCGCCAAAGCCTGGCCCGCGAGCGTGAGTAGTACACCGCTTGTCCGGTCGCGGCCGTTTCTAGCAGCGCTTCGCGATTGGCCCAGGCAACCATCAGCACACGTCGACTGGCCGCATCCTGCGCAATCACCGTAACCAAGCCGCGCTCATCGAAGGCAACGTCGTCCGCCCAAGTCACACGAGCCTCATCGGAATGCCTTGCGCCGCCAGATATTCCTTGGCCTGGCGCACGGTGAATTCGCCATAGTGGAAGATCGATGCCGCGAGCACTGCGTCGGCCCCGCCCTTCGAAATGCCGTCAGCCAGATGTTGCAGCGTGCCCACGCCGCCGGACGCGATCACCGGAATCGACACCGCGTCGCTGATCGCCCGAGTCAGTTCGAGGTCGAAACCGATCTTGGTGCCGTCGCGATCCATGCTGGTCAGCAGGATTTCACCGGCGCCAAGCTCACACACTTTGCCTGCCCAGTCGATCGCGTCCAAACCGGCGGGTGTGCGGCCGCCATGGGTAAACACCTCCCAACCCTTCGATGCGTCATGCACCTGACGACGCCGCGCATCGATGGCCACCACGATGCACTGCGAGCCAAAGCGCGCGGAGGCATCAGCGACCAGCCGGGGATCCTGGACCGCGGACGTGTTGATCGAGATCTTGTCGGCACCGGCATTGAGCAGCCGGCGCACGTCATCGACCTTGCGCACGCCACCGCCGACGGTCAGCGGAATGAACACCTGCTCCGCGACCGACTCGATCACGTGCAGGATCATTTCGCGCTGATCGGAGCTCGCAGTGATGTCGAGAAACGTCAGTTCGTCCGCGCCTTGTTCGTCGTATCGCCGGGCGATCTCGACCGGATCGCCGGCATCGCGCAACGCGACGAAATTGACCCCCTTGACCACGCGGCCGGCGGTCACGTCGAGGCAGGGAATGATGCGTTTGGCGAGCACGGCGAGGTCAGGTCGTCAGTGACCACAAGGATACCGAGACCGTCACCCTTCCCCGCCGAGTTCGTCAGCCCGGGCCTGGGCAACCTTGAAGTCGAGCGTGCCCTCGTACAGCGACCGACCGAGGATCGCCGCTTCGACGCCGTCGTCCTCGACCGCGCACAGTTTCTCAATGTCGGCGAGGCCGGCGATGCCGCCGCTGGCGATCACCGGGATCTTGACCGCACGCGCCAGTTCCACCGTCGCCTCGATGTTCACGCCGGACAGCATGCCGTCACGGCCGATGTCGGTGTACAGGATCGCATCGACGCCGTAATCCTCGAATTTCTTGGCCAGGTCGACGACGTCGTGCCCGGTCAGCTTGCTCCAGCCGTCGGTGGCGACCTTGCCGCCCTTGGCGTCCAGCGAAACGATCACATGCCCGCCGAACGCGCTGCAGGCGTCGTGCAAGTACCCCGGATTCTTGACGGCAGCCGTACCGATCACGACATAACGGACGCCGTCATCGATGTAGCGCTCGATCGTGTCCATGTCGCGGATGCCACCGCCTAACTGCACGGGAACATCCTCGCCGATCGCCTTGACGATCTTCCTGATCACGCCCTCGTTGACCGGTCGGCCGGATCGCGCGCCGTTCAGGTCAACGATATGCAGCCGGCGCGCGCCCTGCTCGACCCAGTGCCGTGCCATTGCCACCGGATCTTCCGAAAACACGGTGACGTCCTTCATGTCGCCCTGGCGCAGGCGCACGCACTTGCCGTCTTTCAGATCGATGGCGGGAATCAGCAGCATTGCGATCGTGGGATACGGCGCGGGGGCGAAACGTCGCTGCGAGCGGGGGAGTGAAAGGCGCCGGCGTGGCCGGAATCAGGGATTCCAGCAGGTGAAGTTCTCGTAGAGCTTGAGTCCGGCGGCGGCGCTTTTTTCGGGATGGAACTGCGTGGCGAAAATATTATCCCGCGCGACCGCGCAGGTAAAGGTGATGCCATAGTCCGAAACGCCGGCCGTCAGTCGCTCGTCCGCGGGTACAACGTGGTAGCTGTGGACGAAATAGAAGTAATCGCCGTCGGCAATGCCGGCCCAAAGCGGATGCGGCCTGGCCTGCCGCACCTGATTCCAACCCATGTGCGGTACCTTGAGCCGTGTCCCCGCTCGCCGCATGTCGGCGTCGCGAAAACGCACCACTGCGCCCGGGAACAGGCCGAGGCCAGCGGTGTTTACCCCGGGATTGCGCGATTCCTCCGAGTATTCGAAGAGCATCTGCTCGCCGATGCACACAGCCAGGACCGGCCTGGACTGCGCCGCCCTGCGCACCGCGCCCTCCAGACCGGCTTCCTGAAGGTAGCGCATGCAGTCCGGCATGGCGCCCTGGCCGGGAAAGACGATGCGCTCCGCAGCGTCGATCGTTGCCGCATCGGACGTCACCACGACGGCGCTCTTCGGTGCCACGTGCTCGATTGCTTTCGCCACCGAACGCAGATTGCCCGTGCCGTAGTCGATGACTGCAATCATCGTGTGGACGCATGGCGTGTATGCGAGCCTGCCGCTTGCCCGCGCATGCCGAGCGGAAGAGTCGGCGTACCGCCTCCGGGCGGCCGTGCGCGCGCCCGAGAACGAAGGCAACGAAAAAGCATCGCTACAGTGTGCCCTTGGTGGACGGCACAACACCCGCGGCGCGCGGATCGACTTCGAGCGCCATGCGCAGCGCGCGCGCGAAAGCCTTGAACACCGTCTCACACTGATGGTGCGCGTTATCACCGCGCAGGTTGTCGACATGCAGCGTGGCCAGCGCGTGATTGACGAAGCCCTGAAAGAACTCGTGCGCCAGATCGACGTCGAACTCGCCGATCATCGCGCGTGCAAACGGCACGTGCCAATCAAGGCCGGGCCGGCCGGATAGGTCGATCACGACCCGCGACAGGGCCTCGTCCAATGGCACATACGCGTGCCCATAGCGACGAATCCCCTTCTTGTCGCCAGCTGCCTGCGCCAGCGCTTGCCCGATCGCGATGCCGACATCCTCGACCGTGTGATGGCCATCGATGTGCAGGTCACCCTTGGCCTCGACCGTCAGATCGAGTGCGGCGTGGCGCGCCAACTGATCAAGCATGTGGTCGAAAAAGCCAATTCCGGTCGCAAGCTGGCTTTGCCCGCTGCCGTCGAGATTGACGACGACACGGATCTGCGTTTCCTTCGTTTTGCGGACGACTTCGGCGATGCGCGCGTTCATGGTCTTAACCCAGGCTCGCTTTCAGGGCATCGACGAAGGCGTCGTTTTCGGACGGCGCTCCGACGGTGGTGCGCAGGCACCCGGCGAGCAGCGGATGCATGTGCGATACATTCTTGATCAGTATGCCGCGCTCCTTGAGCCGCGCAAAGATGGCGTCGGGATCGCCAACGCGAAACAGGATGAAGTTGGCCGCCGAATCAAATGCTCTGAGCTGCGGCAATTCGCGCAGGGCTGCGAGCAGCCGGCCGCGTTCGGCACGCAATGTCGCCGCCTGACCGTCAAGCAGCGGCATCCGGTCGAGCATGAACTCGGCGGTCGCCAGCGTCAGCACGTTGACGTTGTACGGCGGACGCAGCTTGTCGAATTCGGCGATCCAGGCCGGATCGCCGGCGAGATAGCCGAGCCTAATCCCCGCCAGCCCAAGCTTGGAGAAGGTGCGCAACACGAGCAGGTTCGGCCGCGACAACAGTTGCGGCATCCAGGTGTCTTGCGCGAACGGCAGGTACGCCTCGTCGAGCACGACCAACCCAGGCGCGGCGTCGAGAACTGCGTCGACCACTTCGCGCCCAAATAGGTTTCCGGTCGGATTGTTGGGCCAGGCGATGAAGATCACCGCGGGCCGGTGCTGTGCGATCGCCGCCAGCATCGCATCGCGGTCGAGCGAGTAGTCCGATTGCAGAGGCACACCGACAAAGCGGCAGCCGTCGAACCGCGCGCTCATCTCGTACATCACGAAGCTCGGCCACGGCGATAGCACGGCCGACCCGGGCCTGGCGCAGGCCTGGATCACGAGGTGAATCAACTCGTCGGACCCGTTGCCGAGCATCAATTGCATGCCGGCAGGCAGGCCGACGGTGTGCGCCAGTTTCGCCTTGAACGCGTCCGGGTGTGCCGGCGGATAACGGTTCAGCGCGACCCGCGCCAGCCGCGCGCCCAGCTCCTGCGCCAGATCGACCGGCAAGCCGAACGGGTTCTCCATCGCGTCGAGTTTGATGAATCCCGCGGCCGGTGGCACGTGGTACGCGTGGACGGCGCGCACATCGTCGCGGAGAATCGAAAGGTCCGGGCGTGCGCCCGCCGCTGCCTTCATTTGCCAATGCGAAATTCGGCACTTTGCGCGTGCGCCGGCAGCCGCTCGCCGCGCGCCAGTCGCGAGGCGATGCGTCCAAGCGTTTGCGCGCCCGCCTGCGACACGCTTATCAGGCTGGTGCGCTTCTGGAAGTCGTAGACACCGAGCGGCGATGAGAAGCGCGCAGTGCCCGCCGTCGGCAGGACGTGATTTGGTCCGGCGCAGTAGTCGCCGAGCGCCTCGGACGCGTAGCGGCCGAGGAAGATTGCGCCGGCGTGCCGGATCTTCGCGGCCCACCGCTCCGGCTCCTCGGTGGAGATCTCCAGGTGTTCCGGGGCGATCCGATCGGCGACGGCACATGCCTCTTCCAGGCTTCGTGTCAGGATGAGCGCGCCGCGATCGGCGAGGCTCTTGCCGATGATCGCTCGGCGCGGCATCGCCGGCAGCAGCTTCGCTATCGACGCGTCGACGCGGTCGATGAAGTCGGCATCGGGTGTCAGCAGGATCGCCTGTGCCAGCTCGTCATGCTCCGCCTGCGAAAACAGATCCATCGCGATCCAGTCCGGATCCGTCTTGCCGTCGCAGATCACCAGGATCTCACTCGGGCCGGCGATCATGTCGATGCCGACCACGCCGAATACGCGCCGCTTGGCCGCCGCGACATAGGCGTTGCCGGGGCCCACGATCTTGTCCACGCACGGCACGGTCGCCGTGCCGTAGGCCAACGCTGCGACGGCCTGCGCGCCGCCGATCGCAAACGCGCGTGTCACTCCGGCCAGGCTGGCTGCGGCGAGCACCAGCGGATTGCGCGCACCGTCCGGGGTCGGCGACACCATCACGATCTGCTGCACGCCAGCGACGCGGGCGGGAATCACGTTCATCAGCACCGACGACGGATACGCGGCCAGTCCGCCCGGTACATAGACGCCGACACTGTCAAGTGCGGTGATGCGCTGGCCGACTTCGGTGCCGTCGGCCTCCTTGATCGTCCACGTCTCGCCACGCTGCCTTTCGTGAAACGACTGGATGCGGCGCGCGGCGGCTTCGAGTGCTGTGCGATCTTGGATCGACAACGCGTCGAGTGCGGCGCGCATGTCGGGCGCGGGAATCTCCAGCGTCGCCACGGACGACGCCGACATGCGGTCGAAACGGTTCGTATAGTCGAGCACGCCGGCGTCGCCGCGCACGCGCACGTCTTCGACGATCGCCTCGGCCGCGCGCTCGATCTCGCGATCGATCGCCGCATCATGCGCGACGAGCTGCGTGAAGGCGCCGTCAAAATCCGCCGCGCGCGTATCGAGGCGGCGCATCGTCATGCGCGCACCGCCGCCTCGAGCTGCCCGATCACCGGCATCAGCAGCTCGCGTTTGAGTTTCAGCGCCGCCTGGTTGACGATCAATCGCGCGCTGATCGCGGCGATCTCCTCGACTTCCACCAGGTTGTTCGCCCGCAGCGTGCCGCCGCTCGAGACGAGATCGACGATCGCGTCCGCCAGGCCCGCCAGCGGCGCCAGTTCCATCGAGCCGTACAGCTTGATCACGTCGACGTGCACGCCCTTGGATGCGAAGTGTTCGCGTGCGCTCGCCACGTACTTGGTGGCAACGCGCAGACGCGCGCCGCGCCGCACCGCGCTCGCGTAGTCAAACCCGGCCGGCACCGCCACGCACAGCCGGCACTTGGCGATGCCGAGGTCGAGCGGCTGATAAAGTCCGCCGCCGCCGTGCTCCATCAGCACGTCCTTGCCGGCGACACCCAGCTCGGCGGCACCATATTGCACATAAGTCGGCACGTCGGACGCGCGCACGACGACGATGCGCACACCGGGATTGGACGTGCCGATGATCAGCTTGCGCGAGACCTCGGGATTCTCCAGTGGCGTGATGCCGGCACGCGCGAGCAGCGGCGCAGTCTCGTCGAAGATTCGCCCCTTGGATAAAGCCAATGTAATCATTTCACTCGTTCAATCCGCGCACCCAGCGCGGCGAGACGCTGTTCCATCCGATCGTAACCGCGATCGAGATGGTAGATGCGATCGACCAGCGTTTCGCCCTCCGCCACCAGTCCCGCGATGACCAAACTGGCAGAGGCGCGCAGGTCAGTCGCCATCACACGCGCGCAAGAGAGCCTCGGCACACCATGCACGATCGCGGTACTGCCCTCGATGTCGATGTGCGCTCCCAGCCGCTGCAGTTCGAGTACGTGCATGAAGCGGTTCTCGAAGATCGTCTCCGTGATGCGGCCGACGCCATTGGCCGTGCAGTCCAGCGCCATGAACTGCGCCTGCATGTCGGTGGGGAACGCCGGGTACGGCGCCGTGCGCAGGCTAACCGCACGCGGGCGATCAGTCATTCTCAGGCGGATCGAGTCGCCGTCGGCGTCGATCCGGGCTCCGGCTTCGTGCAGCTTGCCGAGCACCGCGTCCAGCGTGTCCGGCGCAGCGCCCGTCACCCGCACGTCGGCGCTGCCGAACCGACTGCAGGCGGCCGCGGCGACAAGAAAGGTGCCGGTTTCGATCCGGTCCGGCATCACGCGATGGTCGGCGCCGTGCAGTTCGCGCACCCCTTCGATCACGATGCGATCGGTGCCCGCGCCGCGCACGCGCGCGCCCATCGCAGTCAGGCACTTCGCCAGATCGACAACCTCCGGTTCGCGCGCGGCGTTTTCGATGATTGTTTCGCCGTCGGCTAGAACGGCAGCCATCATCAGGTTTTCGGTGCCGGTCACCGTGACCATGTCGGTGACGACGCGCGTGCCCTTCAGCCGTGCCGCCTCGGCAACCATGTAGCCCTGCTCGATGCGGATCTCGGCACCCATCGCCTGCAGACCCTTGATGTGCTGATCAACGGGTCGCGCACCGATCGCGCATCCGCCCGGCAGCGAGACGCGCGCGCGGCCAAAGCGCGCCACCAACGGGCCCAACACCAGCACCGACGCGCGCATCGTCTTCACCAGCTCGTACGGCGCCTCGGTCGACGTCAGATCGGCTGCCTGGACCGTCAATGAATTGCCGTCGCGCTGGATGAGCGCGCCCATGCCGCGCAGCAGCCTTGCCATCGTGGCGATATCCGCAAGCTGCGGAACATTGGCCAGACGCAGTGCATCCGGGGTCAATAGTGCGGCCGCCATGATCGGCAGCGCGGCATTCTTCGCGCCGGCGGCGGCGATCTCCCCACGCAACGCTGCGCCGCCCTGGATTCTTAGCTTGTCCATGAGCGCCTCGGCCGGTGCGGGAGCCGGCCGCGGATAGCGCAGCCGAACGGCCGATGTGAAGCGTAGGGAGTCAGGCATGGCAATCTCCTCGGGTCGACGCGGCGCGCGGACTGCGGACCGACGGGGAGAAAGATCGCCGCGCCGTGTGAGGCGCGCGCCAAGCGCGTGTGAAGTCGCGGTGAAACGGCCTTCATCGCGCCTCCTGCGCGTGCTCGGCCGGCGTCAGCGTGCGCATAGACAGCGCGTGCACTTCCGCACGCATGCGCTCGCCCAGTGCGGCATAGACGAGCTGATGCCTTTGCACGCGACTCCTGCCCTCGAATGAGCGGCTTACGATCAGGGCGTTGAAATGCTGACCGTCGCCTTCGACCTGCAGGACGTCGCAATCCAGGCCGTTGGCGATATAGCGCTTGACGTCATCGGGAGTGGGCAACATGGGTAGTAGCTCAGTGGCGAATCTTGTAGCCGCGCGTCAGCATCGCGAGCGCGATCGCGGAAGCAATCAGCAGTGCGACGACGACGACCGCCAGGCTGATCCACGGCGACACGTCGGCCTGCGCGAAGAAGCCGTAGCGGAAGCCATCGACCATGTAGAAAAACGGATTGAAGTGTGACACCGCCTGCCAGAACGGCGACAGCCCGTGCACCGAGTAGAACACGCCGGAGAGAAACGTCGCCGGCATGATGATGAAGTTCTGGAACGCGGCAAGCTGATCGAATTTGTCCGACAGGATGCCGGCGATCAGGCCCAGTACACCGAGCAAGGCGCTGCCGAGCAGAGCAAATAGGAAAATCCAGCACGGCGCCTTGAACGACAGCGGCGCGAACCAGAGCGTCACTGCGAACACGCCAACGCCGACCACCAGGCCGCGCGCGATCGCCGCGAACACATAAGCACCGAAGAACTCCAGGTTCGACAGCGGCGGCAGCAGCACGAAAACGAGGTTGCCTGTGATCTTCGACTGGATCAGCGACGACGAACTGTTGGCGAACGCGTTCTGCAGCACGCTCATCATCACCAGCCCGGGAATCAGGAAAGCGGTGTAACTGACGCCGGGGAATGCTTCGACGTGCGCTTCGAGCACGTGACCGAACACCAGCAGATAGAGCACGCCCGTGAGCACCGGCGCCGCGACCGTCTGGAAACTGACTTTCCAGAAACGCAGCACTTCCTTGAACAGCAAGGTGCGGAACCCGGAGCCCGAAATGGCCAGCGCCGTCATCACGCCGCCCCTGTTTCCGGTCGCGGTGTCGGCTCGGCCATCAGTTGAAGGAACACGTCTTCCAGGTCAGCGTGGCCGACATCGAGTTCATCGATGATGCAGCCGGCGGCACGGCAGGTCGCGAGAACGCTTTCAACCTCCGACGCGGTGCCGAGGCGCAGTGTGACGCGGGAGGTGCTTTCCTCGATCACGCGCGCGCGCAACGGCTCGGGAAGCGCGCCCTGCAGTCGCATGCCGACGCGCACACCGGCCAGGCGGTTGAGCAGCGCGCGTGTTGCGTCGAGCGCGACGATGCGGCCCGCCTTGAGCATCGCGATACGACTGCACAGCTCCTGTGCTTCTTCCAGGTAATGCGTGGTCAGTACGATCGTATGCCCGGCACGATTCAGGCGCCGCACGAACGCCCACAGCCCCTGCCGCAGTTCGACATCCACGCCCGCCGTCGGCTCGTCGAGCACGATCACCGGGGGCCGGTGCACCAGCGCCTGGGCAACCAGCACGCGCCGCTTCATGCCGCCCGACAAAGAACGCATGTTGGCGTCGGCCTTGGCGGTGAGATCCAGATTGGCCATCACCTCGTCGATCCACGCGTCGTTGTTGCGCAAGCCGAAGTAGCCCGACTGTATGCGCAGGGTTTCGCGCACGCTGAAGAAGGGATCGAACACCAACTCCTGCGGCACCACACCGAGGCTACGGCGTGCAGCGCGATAGTCGGTCACGACATCATGTCCCATCACCGTCACCGTCCCGCGCGTGGCGCGCGCAAGCCCGGCGATGATCGAGATCAGGGTTGTCTTGCCGGCGCCGTTGGGGCCGAGCAAGCCGAAGAACTCGCCCGTTTCGATGCGCAGGCTGACGCCATCGAGCGCGATGACATCGGCGCCCTTGGACACATAGCGCTTGGCGACGTCGATGGCTTCGATAGCGGGTAGCGGCGGCATGAAACGCCGCCGCCCCGTATTCGGGGCGGCGGGCTACCAATTCTACGGGAGCGCGGTGATGCTCAACTCGTGCCGCTGATCATCGTCTCAACCCCGTACAGTTGCGCGAGGCTCTTCAGATTGGCCGGTACCCCCGTGATCTGCAGGCTCGACCCATGCGCGCGCGCCTCGCGTTGCCACGCCAGCAGCATCGCCACAGCCGCCGTGTTGCACTCCGTGACAGCAGACAGGTCGATGCCGAGATCGCCGGCGCGAATAGCGGCCAGGCCCTGTTCCAGCAGGGCAGCGACGTTGTCGTTGGAAATACGGGCGCTCTCGAGCTTCATGCTGGCGTGACCGAATGCATCATGATTTCTTCGGCGCCTCGGCAAGTTGGCGATTGCGGTCCGCAAGCGACTTGATCAGCCCATCGACACCGCCTTGACTGATCTCGCTCGCGAACTGGCTCTTGTAGTTTTCGACCAGCCAGACGCCGAGCACGCTGACATCGTAGATCTTCCAGCCGGCGTCGGTCTTCTCCAGGCGATAGTCGATCTGGATCGGGTCGCCGCGCGACGGCACGACCTGCGTGCGTACCATCACGTCGGTGTCGGTCGGCTGCGCGCGGAACGGACGCAACTGCACCTGATGGTCTTTCACCGTCGAGACGGCACCACTGTAGGTGCGGACCAGCAGCGCGCGGAATTCCTTCGTCAGGCGGCTGCGCTGCTCCGGCGTCGCCTGGCGCCAGCCGCGGCCGACCGCCAGCTGCGTCATCTTCTCGAAGTTCACGTACGGAAGGATCTTCTCGTCGACCAGCGCGTTGAGCCTGTTCAGGTCGCCCGACTGCAGCGCCTGATCCTTCTTGATCGCGTCGAGCACATCGTTCGACAGCGCGCGCACAAGCTCGTCCGGGCCCTGCGCAGCGGCGCTCGCAGGCGCATTGGCAGACGCCGTCCCCTGCGCCTGTGCACCGGTCAGGGCGAGCACCGCGATCGCCGCGACCGCTCCAATACGTTTCATCTTCATCGTGTTACTCATGGTCACACTTGGCATGATCGGATCTCTTAGAGGCCGGCATTCCGGAACGGGGTATTAACGTGTCGGTTCCGCTTTCGGTTGATCGGGCACCGTCGCGGGATTCGGGTCCGGCTCTTCGTCCGGCTCGCGCTCGCGCGGGGGATTGCCGTCGTAAATCAGGTTGCGGCGCCGCTGCAGGAATGCATCGCGAATGAACTGGTACCTGTCGAGGGCGGCGCCCTCGATCAACTTCTCGGCCGGTATCAGGCCTGCGCGCGTGTCGATGAAGCGTATCCCATAAAGTACATTTCGCGTCGGCACCGAATCGATATAGTAGAGCGGGTCGACGTTGAAGAAGTCGACCACGCGCCCGATCGCATCGCGCACCGTGCTCGGCCCGAGGAACGGCCAGACGAAGTACGGTCCCGGCCCGGCGCCCCAGCGGCCGAGAGTCTGCCCGAAGTCTTCTTCGCTCTTCTCAAGCCCGGCCTTGCTCGCAACATCGAAGCACCCTAGCACACCCACGGTGGTGTTGATGACAAGGCGGCAGATGTCGGATACCGCCGACGCCGGTCTGCCCTGCAGCAGGTGGTTCACCGCATTGGGCACGTCGGCGACGTTCCTGAAGATGTTGCCGACGCAGTCGCGCACGGGGTCCGGGACGTTATTCGCATACGCCTGCGCGACCGGTTTCAATACCGCGCGATCGACGCGATCGTTGAATTCCGTCATGTGCCGGTTGTAGCGCTCGAACGGATCGACCGGATTGCTGCCGGCATCCGGAGGAATGGTTGCGCATGCTCCCGTGCCGACGATCACCGTGACCACGGCCAGAAGGCGCAATCCGAAATGCATTGTTTGCACGGCCGGCCTGAGCTATTTCTTGCCTTCGCTTCCCTCGGCGGCCTTGTTGTACAGCGCCTGGCCGATCAGGCTTTCCAGCACCACAGCCGACTGGGTCATCTTGATCGTATCGCCCGAAGCGAGATTCTTGTCGTCACCGCCCGGCTCCAGGCCGATGTACTGATCCCCCAGCAGGCCGGCGGTCAGGATCTTCGCTGAAGTGTCCTTGGGAAACTGGAACTTCGCTTCGAGTTCCATGGTAACCACACCCTGGAACGTGTGATTGTCAAACGTGATCTCCTTCACGCGCCCGACCGTGACTCCGGCGCTTCGCACCGGTGATCGCACCTTCAATCCGCCGATGTTGTCGAACTTGGCGGAGACCATGTAGGTCTCGCCAATCGCGAAGCTGGTGAGGTTGGCCGCCTTCAGCGCCAGATAGCCGATCGCAACGAACCCGAAAAGCACGAACACCCCGACAAGCGTTTCAATTGCTTTCTTCGACATGCATCCTCCAGAGCATTCGCGACGTCAGTCGCGACAGGCAGACACGAAACGTCACCTCGGCGTCGAGAACATCACCGCCGTCAGAACGAAGTCCAGCAGCAACACCGAGAGCGAGGAAATCACCACCGTACGTGTGGTCGCCTGCGCGACGCCTTCCGGCGTCGCGGTCGCTTCGTAACCTTGATAAAGTGCCACGAACGTGCAGGCAATGCCGAAGACCACGCTCTTGACCATGCCATTGCCGACATCGTCGAACACGTCGACCCCATTTTGCATCTGCGACCAGAACTGGCCCGAGTCGATACCGATCATCAGCACGCCGACCACGTAGCCGCCAAAGATGCCGACCGCCGAAAACATCGCGGCCAGGAGCGGCATTGCGATCAGGCCGCCGATGAAACGCGGTGCAAACACGCGCTGTTTGGGATCGATCGCCATCATCTCCATCGCCGCGAGCTGCTCTCCGGCCTTCATCAAGCCGATCTCTGCCGTCAGAGACGTTCCGGCGCGGCCGGCAAAAAGCAAACCGGTGACCACGGGCCCGAGCTCGCGAACCAGTGACAATGCGACCAGCAGGCCGAGCGACTCCGCTGCACCATAGCGCGTCAGCGTGTAATAACCCTGCAGGCCGAGCACGAAGCCGACGGCAAGTCCCGAGGCAACGATGATGATCAGCGAGTAATTGCCGATCGCATGGATCTGCGCGACGACGAGGTAGAAACGGCGCAGCGCAAGCGGCACGTTGCGCAGCAGTTCGGCGAAGAAGAAAGCACTGTGGCCAAGACCGCGCAGCGTGCGTAGCGCGCGCACGCCAAGGGCCGCGAGCTCGTCCATGACGCTCATGCGCGCAGCCCGAACTCGTCGGCGATCGGCCGCGCCGGATAGTGAAACGGAACCGGCCCGTCAGGTTCGCCGCGAATGAACTGCCGCACGTCGGGATCGTCGGAGGTCTCCAACTCGTGCGGCGCGCCGTGCGCCACGATGCGGCGGTCTGAAATCAGGTACGCGTAGTCGCAGATAAGAAAACACTCGCGCACGTCGTGCGAAACGATCAGAGAAGTGGCACCCGTCGCGTCGTTTAGCCGTCGTATCAGGTTGGCCGTCACGCCCATCGAAATGGGGTCGAGACCGGCGAACGGCTCGTCGTACATGATCAGTTCCGGGTCGAGCGCTATGGCCCGCGCCAGGGCGATGCGCCGTGCCATGCCGCCCGAAACCTCGGCAATGTGCAACTGCGCCGCGCCGCGCAGCCCGACCGCCTGCAACTTCATCAGCACGATGTCGCGGATCATCGACTCCGGCAGCTCGGTGTGTTCACGCAAGGGGAACGCGACGTTTTCGAACACCGTGAGATCGGTGAACAGCGCACCGAACTGGAACAACATGCCGAGTCGGCGCCGCAGTGCATACAGCCGCTCCCTGTTGCGCGCATCGACCGCTTCGCCGTCGAACGCGATCGCGCCCTTCTGGGGTGAGATCACGCCGCCGATCAGTCTCAGCAGGGTGGTCTTGCCGCAGCCTGACCCGCCCATGATCGCGACCACCTTGCCGCGCGGGAAGGTGAGCGATACGTCCGACAGGATCACGCGCTGATCGTAGCCGAACGTGACGTGATCGATCTGGATGAATGCGTCGGAGCTCATGGGGTCGGTGGCGGCCGGACCAGGGTGACCGCGGTCCATCCGGCCCACGCTGCCTCGGCGGGCCGTTTCTGCAACGAACGCATTTTCGCACAGACGAGCCGCGATGCCGCCCGGCGCGCAGCTCACCGCTCGCATGGATAGGCGAGCGCGGTCAGGGAACGCTAGAGCCGCAACGACGGTCGTCGCATCGCGGCTAACGAGCGCTCCAACGGCGACCACTCGGTCGCCGAGGCGCCCGGATGTCCGGGTCTATCGCACGGTTTGCAGCGAGTAAATGTAGTCAATCAGCGACAGAATCCGGATGCGGACATACACCTCCGGGCTGTACGGCAAATCGCGCCAGTCGTCTGCCGCTTGAGTGCTGTAGTCAAGACCCCAGATCGGCATTTCACGCGTGCCGTGCGCCTTCGGCATTTCGCGGCCGTCGATCATCTGATACAGACGCTCGACCGGAAACACGCCTTTGTTGCGCTGGCTGATGGTCGTAATGTCGGGAACGCGCGTTTTCAGCAGCTCAAAGTAGGAGCCGTCGCCCTTGCCGCTTATGCCGTGACACACGGCGCACTTTGACATGTATTCACGCTTTCCGAGATCGGCCCTCGTCTGGCCCAGCGTCGCACCGCCAAATGCCAGCATCATCGCCGCGACCACGATCGCAGTGAACCTGTTGCGTTTCATATCGCCTCCAGTTCCGGCACGCCGATCGCTGATCCCCCGCTGCGCGCGCCTCCATCCTCATTTAAAGGCAGCCGGCCATGGGCAAGTTGACCGCTCGCAGCCGGCCCGCCACCGTCGCTTCACTTGACCTGCAGCCTGTACGAACAATTGATCGAGGTCACGATCCGCGTGTGCACGAATACTTCCGGGTCATGGCGGTATTCGTCGTCAGCAGGTCGCGCCTTCAGGGTGTACTCCAGGCCCCAGATCGGCATTTCACGGCGGCCGTGAGCCCCGACGATTGCCCGCCCGTCGATGATTTCGCCAAGCCGGCGTACCGGAAGGACGCCGCCGTTGCTTCGGCCGGTCTGAGTCAGATCTGGCATCCGGATCCCCGCCCACTTGGCAAAGGAGCCGTCGCCCTTGCCTGACAGTCCATCACGGCCGGCGCAGTTCGAATCGCATTCAGACTTGCCCAGATCAGGCCGCACTCGGGCGTGCACGAAACCGAACACGAGCAGCATCGCCGCTCCGCATTCGATTGCTCAAGGTTTCAGCTTCCTCTCCCGGATACCCATCAAGACATGAACCACCGTCATCTTGATCAACGCGGTCGACGCCTGCCACAGCGCCTTCTCATCTCCCCAGCCTTCCCTTGACCTCATGTCCGCATCACGGCGGCGTAGACGGATTGACCCGAGGCAGTTCGGCTGCGGGGTCCCTGCATCACGACTTTCGCCGGGCGTCAGAGATCGCCCACGTAGAATCGCTGCATGAGTTGCGAGCGGATCGAAGTCATCTATCGCCTGAGCGTCCCCGCGGCGCAGGCCACGCATCGGGCGCAGTTGCTCGCAATCGAGCAAAGCATCGAGATACCTCCGGAAGCGGTGATCGAACCGCGGGTGCTCGACGAGGTGATGGCACGCGTCGAGCGGATCGAGGCGCAGACTGACGGAACTTCGCTTGCGTGCGTTGCGTTGAGCGTCGAGAGTGTCGGCGACGACGCCGGCCAGCTGATGAACATGCTGTTTGGCAACAGCTCGCTGCAGTCAGATGTCGAGGTGGTCGATCTCGAAGTCCCGTCGGCGTTGGCAACGAAGTTCGGAGGACCGAATCTCGGCATCGACGGACTGCGGCGCTTGCTCGATGTCCCTCGTCGATCATTGACTTGCGCCGCACTGAAGCCGATCGGCTCGAGCGTCGCGCATCTTTCAGCGATCGCGAGCACGTTCGCGCGGGCGGGTGTCGACGTGATCAAGGACGATCATGGCTGGGCCGATCAGAGGAGCGCTCCGTTCGCGCAGCGCGTCGCTGCCTGCCAGCGCGCGATTGACGAAGCGAGCGAAACACGCCCCAGCGGCCGCACGCTGTACGCGCCCAGCCTGTATGGCACCCACTCGCAGATGCAACGGCAGATCGAGCTCGCGCGCGGGTACGGGGTTCGGATGCTGCTGATCGCGCCAATGGTGTGCGGGATGGCGACGCTCAACGCGCTGCGTCGCGAGCATTCGGACCTCGCGTTCCTGGCGCACCCGGCGCTCGGTGGCAATGCGCGCATCGCGCCAGCGGCGTTGCTGGGCAAGCTGTTTCGCCTGTTCGGCGCTGACGCGGTGATCTTTCCGAATCACGGCGGGCGCTTTACCTATCCGCGCGCCGTCTGTCACGCCATCGCCACGAACAACCGCGCCATCTGGCATGCGGTTCGCCCGTCGCTGCCCACCCCCGCAGGCGGCATGAATGTTGAGCGCTGCGCGGAGATCGTCCATGAATATGGGCCGGAGGCAATGCTCCTGATGGGCGGATCGCTGCTGATCGCGCGCGACAAGCTCACCCACCGCGCGCGCGCCTTTGTCGAGGCGGTTCATTCGGCGGGCAGGCCGGTAGCAGCATGAGCTCGGTGCGCCGCTTTTCGGCCGACGCCACCGGCAATTTCCGCTGGCAGCACGTCGAACGCCTGCGCTACAAGGACGAAGGCTCGGCGCCGTTCAAGGACATCACGCGCCAGGTGCTGTTCACCCAACCCGACCAGTCCTGTGAGCTGCGCTACTTCGAAATTGCGCCCGGCGGTTACTCAACGCTGGAGCGGCACCAGCACTCGCATGCGGTGCTGATCCTGCGCGGGCACGGCCTCGTTCGCATCGGGGACAAGACACAGGCCGTTGCCGAACGCGACCTGGTGACGATCGAACCGCTGATCTGGCACCAGTTTCAGGCAGGCGCCGACTGCGCCCTGGGCTTTCTCTGCCTGGTCAGCAAGGAGCGCGATCGTCCGCAGTTGCCGGCCGCGGACGATGTCGCGGCAATGCAACGATCAACGCAATAGCGTGCTGCCTCGCGTCGGGTACCGATCGACCGCGCGGGCACATTGCCGGCCTTCGCCCCACGCGCGCAGCGGGCATTGGGCGATCCGCGAGTCCTACCTCGGCAGCGTTGAAGTGCCCATCAGGTATTCGTCAACGGCACGCGCGCACTGACGCCCCTCGCGGATCGCCCAGACGACCAGCGACTGCCCACGCCGCATATCGCCGGCGGCAAACACCTTGTCGACGCTGGTCCGGTAGCAACCTTTGCCGTCGGCGGTCGCACGCGCGTTGCCGCGCGGGTCCTTGTCGACGTTGAACGCTTCAAGCACGGCTGCCACCGGCGCGACGAATCCCATCGCGAACAGCACGAGATCGGCCGGCATCTCGAACTCCGAGCCTGGCACCTCGATCATCTTCAGCTGGCCCGTCGTCGCGTCCTGCTTCCATTCCACCCGCGCAGCGGTGAGCGATTTGACGTTTCCCTTCCCGTCGTCGTTGAAGCGTTTCGTCGTCACCGACCAGTCGCGTTCGACCCCTTCTTCATGCGAACTCGAGGTGCGCAACTTGAGCGGCCAGTACGGCCAGGTCAGTTCCTTGTTCTCGTGCTTCGGTGGTTGCGGCAGCAATTCCCACTGCGTCACGCTCTTGGCACTCTGGCGATTGCTGGTGCCGACGCAGTCCGAGCCAGTGTCGCCGCCGCCGATCACCAGCACGCGCTTGCCGGTGGCCACGATCTGATCCTTGACCTTGTCGCCGGCGACCACCTTGTTCTGCGGCGGCAGGAACTCCATCGCGAAGTGAATGCCTTTCAATGCGCGTCCGGGTACCGGCAGATCGCGCGGCTGTTCGGCACCGCCCGAGAGAACGACGGCATCGAACTCGCTCATCAACTGCGCCGGGTCAACGGTCTGGCTCGACCAGTCGGTCAAGCCGCCCGCCAGCTTGTCTTTGCCCACCCGCACCCCGGTGCGAAAAGTCACCCCCTCGGCTTGCATCTGTGCAATGCGCCGATCGATGTGCGACTTCTCCAGCTTGAAGTCGGGGATGCCGTAGCGCAGCAAGCCGCCGACGCGATCGTTCTTCTCGAACACCGTCACTTCGTGCCCGGCGCGCGCGAGTTGCTGGGCGGCAGCGAGCCCTGCGGGGCCGCTGCCGACGACCGCCACCTTCTTGCCGGTTCGTGCCTTCGGCGGCTGCGGCACGATCCAGCCTTCCGCCCAGCCCTTGTCGATGATCGCGTGCTCGATCGACTTGATGCCGACCGGGTCATTGTTGATGTTGAGGGTGCACGCCGCTTCGCACGGCGCGGGGCAGACGCGGCCGGTGAATTCAGGAAAGTTGTTGGTGCCGTGAAGCACGTCGAGCGCGGTCTTCCAGTCCTGCCGGAAAACGAGGTCGTTGAAGTCCGGAATGATGTTGTTCACCGGGCAGCCGTGATTGCAGAACGGGATGCCGCAGTCCATGCAGCGCGCGCCCTGGATGGCCGCCTGCTCGTCCGTCAGGTGCGCCGCGAACTCCTTCCAGTGTTTCTTGCGCGACTGCGGCGCCTCCGCCACTTCTTCAAGCCGTTGGTATTCGAGGAATCCGGTGATCTTGCCCATTCGTCAGTCCAGAGAAATCGCGGTCCGATTCAGAGGAGCGTGATGCCGGATCGGCGATCGGACGCCTGCCGCAGAAAATCGCCCAGTCCGGATTGCGCCGTTCGCACCTCGCGCCTGCCGCGCCAAGCAGCCACCAGCAATGCGCCATTGACATGGCAGCCCACGATGGCCGCTAGCAGCACGACCCGGCCGAGCCAGCTCATCACGTCGAGCGCATGGCCGCACAGGACCAGCCACACGAATACCGGCGACGACAGAGCGGCGAGCACGACCCACGCCGGCACGATCCACGGAACGCCCATCAACGCGGCCGCCATCGCGGCGGCTTGCGCGACCGGTGGCGCTGCGGCGACTTGCGTCACCAGCACAATGGCGGCAACCGGCCCACTCGCCAGGAGTCCGTCGACCAAGCCCGTGCGCCATGAAGCCCGCATTGTTCGACCCGTTCAGCGCAGGCACGATCACGCGGCAAGCTTCTGCGGCTCGGATTGCACCTGCGCGTCATGCAACTGCTTCAGCGCGCGCCGGTATTCGTGCGGAAACACCTTGACGAACTTGCCGCGCATCGCGGGCCAACCGTGCAGAATCTCCTTGGCGCGAAAGCTGCCGGTGTAGCGAAAATGCTTCTCAAGCAGATCGCGCAGGATGAACTCGTCGGTTTCACCCAGATGCCAGATTGCGACATCGATCTCCTCCCGCTGCTCCTGCGTCGTCCGTACCGGTTCGAGCGCGACCATCGACGGGTTGCATTTCTTCGCAAAATCCCCGTATTCGTCGAAGACGTACGCGATACCGCCCGACATGCCCGCCGCGAAATTGCGGCCGGTTGCGCCGAGAACAGCCACGGTGCCCTTGGTCATGTACTCGCAGCCATGGTCGCCGGTGCCTTCGACGACCGCCGCGGCGCCGGAGTTGCGTACCGCAAACCGTTCGCCGGCCACGCCATTGAAATAGGCCTCGCCGGCGATCGCGCCGTACAGCACCGTGTTGCCGACGATGATGTGCTCAGGACCGAAGCCGCGAAAATCGTTGGGTGAACGCACGATCACCCGCCCGCCGGACAGGCCCTTGCCGGTGTAGTCGTTGCCATCGCCGACCAAGTCAAGCGTGATGCCGTGCGCAAGGAACGCGCCGAAGCTTTGCCCCGCGGTACCGTTGAACTGGATGTGGATGGTGTCGTCCGCAAGTCCCTCATGGCCGTAGCGCCGCGCGACTTCGGACGACAACATCGCGCCGACGGTACGGTTGACATTGCGAATCGGCGAAATGAAGCTCACACGGTCGCGCTTTTCCAGCGCCGGTCTGCACTGTTCGATCAGCTTGATATCCAGTGCGCGCGCGAGGCCATGGTCCTGCTCTTCGCATTTGAAGCGTGCCACCTCGCCGGGCATCCGCGGCATATAGAAGATGCGTGAGAAATCCAGGCCCTTCGCCTTCCAGTGATCGACGCCTTTGCGGGTGTCGAGCATATGAGTCGCGCCAATCAGATCGTTGAACCTGCGAACGCCGAGCTGCGCCATGATTTCGCGCACCTCCTCAGCGACGAAGAAGAAGAAATTGACGACATGCTCAGGCTGGCCCCTGAAGCGCCGCCGCAACACCGGATCCTGCGTGGCCACGCCGACCGGGCAGGTATTCAGATGGCACTTGCGCATCATGATGCAGCCTTCGACCACCAGCGGTGCAGTGGCGAAGCCGAACTCGTCGGCGCCAAGCATCGCGCCGATGACCACATCCCGGCCGGTTTTCATCTGGCCATCGACCTGCACCGCGATACGGCCACGCAGGCGATTGAGCACCAGCGTCTGCTGCGTCTCCGCCAGCCCCAGCTCCCACGGCGTGCCCGCATGCTTGATCGAAGAAACGGGTGACGCGCCCGTGCCGCCGTCGTGGCCGGCAATCGTGACGTGATCGGCCTTGGCTTTCGACACACCCGCTGCGACCGTGCCGACGCCGACTTCACTGACCAGCTTGACGCTGATGGAAGCGCGCGGGTTGCCGTTCTTCAAGTCGTGGATCAGCTGCGCCAGGTCCTCGATCGAGTAGATGTCGTGATGTGGTGGCGGCGATATCAGCCCCACACCAGGAACAGAAAACCGCAGCTGGGCGATGTACTCGCTGACCTTGTGGCCCGGCAGCTGCCCGCCTTCACCCGGCTTGGCGCCCTGCGCCATCTTGATCTGGATCTGGTCGGCGCTGACGAGATACTCGGTGGTGACGCCGAAGCGACCCGATGCCACTTGCTTGATCTTCGAGCGCAACGAATCGCCTTCCCGCAGGGGAACGTCGACCTCGACGCGGTCCCGCCCGAGCACGCTCGCCAAGGTATCGCCGGTCTTGATTGCGATGCCACGCAACTCCTGCTGATAGCGCCGCGGGTCTTCGCCGCCTTCGCCGGTGTTGCTCTTGCCGCCGAGGCGGTTCATCGCGATCGCCAGCGTCGCATGCGCTTCGGTCGAAATCGAGCCGAGCGACATGGCGCCCGTGGCGAAGCGCTTGACGATCTCCTTGACCGGTTCAACTTCGTCGAGCGGGATCGCCTTCCTCGGATCGACCTTGAACTCGAAGAGGCCGCGCAGCGTCATGCGGCGCCGGCTCTGGTCGTTGATGATCTGCGCATATTCCTTGTAGGTCTGATAGCTGTTGGCGCGCGCCGAATGCTGCAGCTTGGCAATGGCATCCGGCGTCCACATATGCTCGTCGCCGCGCACACGCCATTGATAGTCGCCGCCCGCGTCGAGCATGTTGGCCAGAACCGGGTCATTGCCGAACGCGGCCTGATGCATGCGCACCGCCTCTTCCATCACTTCGAACAGACCGATCCCGCCGACGTTGCTGGCGGTGCCGCGGAAGTACTTGTCGACCAGGTCCCGGTTCAGTCCCACCGCCTCGAATATCTGCGCGCCGCAGTACGACATGTAGGTGGAGATGCCCATCTTGGACATCACCTTGTGCAGGCCCTTGCCGATGGCCTTGATGTAGTTGCCGATCGCCTTGTCCGGGCCGACGCCATTGGGCTTGCCGGCATAGCCCGCCGCGAGCGTCTCCATGGCCAGATACGGATGGATCGCCTCGGCACCGTACCCGGCCAGGAGCGCGAAGTGGTGCACCTCGCGTGCCGAGCCGGTTTCGACCACCAACCCTGTCGCCGTGCGCAGACCGGCGTCGATCAGATGCTGATGCAACGCGCTCGTCGCGAGCAATGCCGGAATGGCAACCCGCTCCGCATCGAGCTTGCGGTCCGTGACGATGAGGATGTTGTAGCCGGCGCGCACTGCATCGACGGCTTCGGCGCACAGCGATGCCAGCCGCGCCTCGACGCCCTCGTTGCCCCACGCCACCGGATAGCAGATATCGAGCTCGTAACTGCGGAACTTGCCGGACGCGTACTGGCCGATATCGCGAATCTTCGCCATGTCCTTGAAGTCAAGCACGGGCTGGCTCACTTCGAGTCGCATCGGCGGGTTGATGTTGTTGATGTCGAGAAGGTTGGGCTTGGGCCCGACGAAGCTCACGAGGGACATCACCAGCTGTTCGCGGATCGGATCAATGGGCGGATTGGTGACTTGCGCGAACAACTGCTTGAAATAGCTGTACAGCGGCTTGTTCTTGTCCGACAACACCGGGAGCGCGCTGTCATTGCCCATTGAACCGATCGCTTCCTCGCCGCTCTCGGCCATCGGCGCCATCACCAGGCGCACGTCCTCCTGCGTATATCCGCAGGCCTGCTGACGATCGAGGAGCGGTACGTCCAGACGTGCAGCCGACTTTGCCTCGCCGACCACGGGTTCCAGCGCATCGAGCTTGATCTGGATCCGTCGGATCCATTCCTTGTACGGCTGGCTCTTGGCGAGCTGCTCCTTGATCTCGACGTCGTCGATGATGCGGCCCTGCTCGGTATCGATCAGGAACATCTTGCCGGGCTGCAGGCGCCACTTCTTGACGATCTTGCTTTCCGGGATCGGCAGCACGCCCACTTCGGAGGCCATCACAACCACGTCGTCGTCGGTGACGATGTAGCGTGCCGGACGCAGGCCGTTGCGATCGAGCGTGGCGCCGATGCGAACGCCGTCGGTGAATGCGATCGCGGCCGGGCCGTCCCACGGTTCCATCATGGCCGCGTGATACTCGTAGAAGGCACGGCGGTTCTCGTCCATCAATGCGTGCTGTTCCCAGGCCTCCGGAATCATCATCATCACCGCGTGCGCGAGCGGGTAGCCGGCCATTGTCAGCAGCTCGAGGCAGTTGTCGAAACACGCCGTGTCGGACTGACCGGCGTAGATCAGCGGCCAGAGTTTCTTCAGGTCTTCCTTTAGCACCGGCGAAGCCATCACGCCTTCGCGCGCCCGGATCCAGTTGAAGTTGCCCTTGACGGTGTTGATCTCGCCGTTGTGCGCAATCATCCGGTACGGGTGCGCGAGTTCCCAGGACGGAAACGTATTGGTCGAGAAGCGCTGGTGCACCAGAGCGATCGCCGAAACGACTTCGGGCTCGCGCAGGTCGCGGTAGTAGCGGCCGACCTGATCGGCAAGCAGCAGGCCCTTGTAAACGACGGTGCGGGCGGACATCGACGGCACGAAATATTCCTTGCCGTGCTTGAGCCTCAGCGCCTGGATCTTGTGGCTCGCGGCCTTGCGGATGACATAGAGCTTGCGCTCGAGCGCCGCGGGGACCATCACGTCCGGTCCGCGGCCGATGAGGATCTGCCGGATCACGGGCTCCTTGTCACGCACAAACGGCGACATCGGCATGTCGCGATCGATTGGTACATCACGCCAACCCAGAACGACTTGCCCCTCGGCACGTACCGTGCGCTCGAGTTCCTGCTCGCAGGCCAGGCGCGAGGCGTGCTCACGCGGCAAGAACACCATGCCGACGCCATATTCCCCCGGCGGCGGCAGCGCAATGCCCAGTTGCGCCAATTCGCGGCGATAGAACGCGTCGGGAATCTGGATCAGGATGCCCGCCCCATCCCCGCACAACGGATCGGCGCCGACCGCGCCGCGGTGGTCGAGATTCTCAAGGATCAGCAGCGCCTGCTGAATCAGCGCGTGACTCGCCCTGCCTTTGATGTTCGCCACAAATCCGACGCCGCAGGCGTCGTGTTCATGGGCGCGGCTGTACAGACCGTGCTCGGTGGCGTGGTCCAGGGTCTCTTCGTGTTGGGCTGAATTCACGCGACGCTCCGTTTGATTCAAGTTTTCGATGACCTTGAAGCCTGGGTTCGACTTTACTGCGTCGCATCAGGCGAGACAACGAAAATATGCTGACTCTGTCCCCGTTTTTTGGGCTAGGAATCAGCGTTACACAGAAAATGGGGACATAGTTGGCTACTCAGGATCTCCGGCTGCCCTCTTCTGTGTCTTCACCACGAAAACTAGGGCGGCCTCTCGATCTCCGCGACAGCGGTCGCTTACATATTTCGGCGAGCTCACGCAGAAAACCGGGGCTCCCCACCGGGCGCCCCGTTCGGATTCCCGATCGAAGGCGGTCCACCTTGCCGGCGACGTCCAGAACCCCGGCGAAATCGCGGTAGGCGGACTGCCGCTCAAAGGGCGTATTGCCCAACGCCCAGAAGCTGGCGTGATCCGTCACGATCGGGTCGACGGCCAAGCCAAGATGATGGCGCAGGCTGGACCATGGATAGCTCGACGCATCCGAAACGAGATCCGCACGGACGGGATTCGCTTCGATGTACCGGCTGCACGCCAGCAGGTACTGCTCTGCTTCTATCACGCTGGATCGATAGCGCCCGTTCCAAATCGTGCCTGAGCGCGCGTAGCGAGCGTTGAACCAGCGCACGTAGCGCCGGCCCAGCGACTGAATCATTTGGCCGATGGCAGCCGGGGTCGCGGGCGTTGCCAGCAGATGCACGTGGTCTGGCATCAGCACATAGGCATGAATTGCCACGCGTCGCCGGGCCGCGACGTCGCGCAGGCACCGCAAGAAACACCGGTAGTCGTCCGGCGCGCGAAAGACGAGCACGCCATCTGCGCCGCGCAGGGCGATGTGATGCGGCTGGCCGGCGACGCTTAGGCGAGCAAACCGCGCCATTGTGCTGCCGTCGAAATCCCTTGTTCAGCGTGCATCGGTGGTCGCGCCCGATCAACCCTCGCCGACCGTGAACAGGCGTCGATGTTCGCGAATTGCGTAACGATCCGTCATGCCTGCCACATAGTCGGCAATCGCGCGCGGGCCCTCCGCATCAACCCGCTGACGATGATCGAGTGGCAGCAGACGTGGCTCTTCGCGAAACGCGGCGAAGAGCTCTCGCACGATCCGCTTGGCCTTCTCGGTCATCCGCATCACCTGATAGTGGCGATATAGATGCTCGCTCAGAAAGCGCTTGAGCTCGTCCGCCTCGCTTCGCATGGGGCTCGAAAAGGCAGCCAGCGCAGCGCTGGATCGAACGTCGTCGATCGAATTCGGCGCGGCCGCGGCGAGGCGACGCTGCGTCTCGGTAATGAGGTCGACGATCAGGGTATTGATCATGCGCCGCGTCGTTTCGTGAATCATGCGCCGGTCGGAAATGTCCGGAAACTCCTTTCGCACTTGATCCGCATGGCGCGCGAAAAGGGGAATCGCTTCAATCTGATGCAGGGTGATCAGCCCGGAACGAAGGCCGTCGTCGATGTCGTGGTTGTTGTAGGCGATCTCGTCGGCCAGATTCGCGACCTGGGCTTCGATTGATGGCTGCCTGCGCTCGATGAAACGTCGCCCCAGCTCGCCCAGTTTGCGCGCATTCTCGGGCGAACAGTGCTTCAGAATGCCTTCGCGCGTTTCAAACGTCAGATTCAACCCATTGAATGCGCCATAGCGTTCTTCGAGATCGTCGACCACGCGCAGTGACTGCAGATTGTGCTCAAAACCACCGTAAGGCTGCATCGATTCATGCAGCGCATCCTGCCCCGCATGGCCGAACGGCGTATGCCCGAGATCATGGGCGAGTGAGATCGCCTCGACCAGATCCTCGTTGACGCGCAAATTGCGGGCGATGGCACGCGCGATCTGCGCCACCTCGAGCGAATGGGTCAGACGCGTGCGAAACAGATCGCCCTCGTGGTTGACGAAGACCTGCGTCTTGTATTCGAGCCGCCGAAACGCCGACGAATGAACAATCCGGTCTCGATCGCGTTGAAAGTCCGTGCGCGCCTGCGCTGGCGCCTCCGCGAAGCGCCGGCCGCGCGACTGCGCGGAATGCGCCGCATAGGGCGCAAGATCGATCTCAACCGATGCGCTCATACATATCCGCCCGCATCCAGCGTCGCACCCAGGATATCGTCAGACACTTCGCGCTGAAACGCGTGCCCGATGCGCTGCAGAAGAACGAACCTGATGCGGCCTGACTCGGATTTCTTGTCGCCACGCATGGAGGCGATCGCAGCAGATTTCGAAAGACCGACGATGCGCGTCGGCAGCTTCGCCGCATGGACGATGTTTTCGATCCGCTTGGTGACGGCAGCGTCGATCAGGCCGCAGCGCGCCGACAAGTCAGCGGCCATGCACAGCCCGCAACCAACCGCTTCACCGTGCAACCAGGTGCCGAAACCGGTCAGCGACTCGATCGCGTGACCGAAGGTGTGCCCAAGGTTCAGCAGTGCGCGTTCACCGCTTTCCTTCTCATCGCGCGCGACCACGCCGGCCTTGATCTGACACGAGCCCACAATCGCGTTCGTCAACGCCGCGGATTCACACGCGAGCAACCGAGGCAGGTCGCGCTCAACCCCGTCGAAGTAGTGCTCGTCCGCCAGGAGCCCGTGTTTGATGATCTCTGCCAGCCCCGCCGAAAGCTCACGCGCGGGCAAGGTCCTCAGCGTCTGCGTGTCGGACACGACCACGGACGGTTGATGAAACGCACCGATCAGATTCTTGCCGCGTGAATGATTGACCCCCGTCTTGCCGCCGACCGACGAATCCACCTGCGCAAGCAGCGTCGTCGGCACCTGAACCAGGCGAATGCCACGCATGTAGATCGCGGCAGCAAACCCGGCGATGTCGCCGATCACACCACCGCCGAGCGCAACGATGACACTCCTGCGGTCCGCGCCGGCGTCCACCAGCTGATCCAGTACCCGCTCAACAGTGGCAATCGTCTTCGTCGCCTCGCCGTCAGCCAGCACGATCGCGTGAAGCGGCGCGACGGCGGCCAACGAACTGCGCGCCGCTTCTCCGTGCAGTCGATAGACCACCTGATTGCTGACAATGAACAGGCGCGTCGGCTTCAGCGGCGCGACCCACTCGGAAAGGCGCGCAAGCAGGTCGCCGCCGACGTGGATTTCGTACGACCGACCGGAAAGATCCACCGAAATTCGCCGCATGCGGCGATTCTAAGCGGCGCCCAAAGGCGCCCCGGACTATGCGCTGCCCAGCGCTCGTCGCACCAATTCGTTCTCGATGATGCGGGCGACCAGCTTCTTCGGATTCACCGCGCCGGAGTGAAAGGTCAGGTGCGCAGTGGTCTCGTACTGTTCGCGCCGTTCTCGCAGCAGCGCTTCGATGCGTGCGCGCCGATCGGTCGACTGAAGCAGCGGGCGCGAGCGATCGTTCTCGGTACGGCGAAAGATCTCGTCAACGCTTGACTGCAGGTAGATGACCAGGCCTCTTGCGCGCAGCCGCTCGCGGTTCTCGGGCATCAGCACCGCACCGCCGCCCGTGGCCAGCACAATTCGCGGTCGCTGTGTCAGTTCGTCGAGCAGGGCGGCCTCACGGCGCCGAAACGATTCTTCGCCCTCCACCGCGAACATGTTTGCGACCGTCACACCGGTGCGCGCCTCAAGCTCGCGATCGCAGTCGACGAAGTCCAGGCCCGTCTGACGCGCTAGCAGTCGGCCCACCGTCGACTTGCCTACGCCCATCATGCCGATCAGGAAAACCCGCGGATCCGACCCTGCGCCAACGTTCATGTGGCAATGATCCACCCCGGCGCGAAACGCCGCTCAACGCGGCGGCGCTCATTGCGCCGCCGCAGTGAAGTCGCGGTCCCGCAATGCAGGCGGCGAGGCCCATGAACGGGCATCGCGGCGCGGATCGACGACCCGTCAGTACGTGACGGTGACGCCCGGCAGTATCGTGGTCAGTCCGAGCGGCGTCGTCACGCTCACGCGCAGGATCGCGCTCGCCTTGCCGGTACATCCGGGGGACGAGATGTCGATCGCCACCCGTGTGCCAAGGGGCGTGGCCGGCGCAATGTTGCCCGTGGTGTTCGCCACGGGCGATCCCAGGACCGTTGCGGCCAGACCCGCCGGACTGCTCTGCGCACTGATGGTCGTCCCGGCCGGCATCGGATTGCCGTTGACATCCTGGAGATCGAAACCCAGGGTCGCGGCACAGCCGGCGCCCAGGTTGATCGCCGACGGCAAGGAAGCGAACGCGGTCGACCCCGACAGGACGATCTGCGCCGAGGCGCGCACATGGGCCAGGCCCCACACGCCATCGCAGCTGTTGGGCCGGCTAAGCGCCGACAGCGGGCTCGGGGCGCACGCCGACGTCGCCGCGGGATTGAACGGGATGTACTCACTGATGCCGGGTCGAAACACGCCGTCGAGGTAAGCGTCCAGAAACGCGTCGCCCAGGTCCCCAAAGGGCTCGCCGGGGTCGTATCTGTTGTTCGCGTTTATTGTGTCCTGGAACGACTCCTCGCCCACCGCCCAGGCCAGAATGGCCACTCGGCCGGCCGGCAACGGACTTCTCGGCCGGCTCTCCTGGCTCACGAAACTCACCGAACATACGCCACCCGTGGTGCGGCACGACGGCTGAATCGCGGCGCCGGAGGAGCGGAAGTTGACCACCGTGCCGTCGGGCACGGGATTGCCGACGCGGTCGGCGGCCCGGATGGTGACCGATGTGGTGGTCCCGTCGACGCCCCAGCCTTCGATATTGAAGGTCTGAACGGACAGACTGAAGCGAGTCTGCGTCGGCAGCCCGCTCTGGATCGTCAGCTGACTGGACACGGCGGTCAACAAGCCACTGGCGTCCTTGGCATTGACTCGCACCGGGCCCGGCTGGGTCCCTGCGATCACGGTCACGCTCACGGTGCCATCGGCGGCGGTTTGCTTGGTGAGCGGGCCCGGCAGGTTGTCGATCGTAACACCACCCACCTGCGTCGACAGGGCGAGCGTAATGAGCACACCGGCGATCGGTTGCTGCGCGGCATTGACGACCTTGAAGGTCACGAGCGAGGACGTGGCTGCGCCCGTGCCAGCGATCGCGATGGTGTCCGGCGTCGCGGCCACGAACTGGATCGCCGAGGCCGGCGCGGGCGAGATGGTCAGCGACGTCTGCACGGAGGCCACACCGGCGGCGGAAATCGTGACGTTGTCCGTCCCGTTACATCCCTTGTCGGTGTAGGTGACGGTCGCAACCCCGTTGACGGTCACCGCGCTCGCCGGCAACGTGGCCCGCCCGCCGGCGGCGCATGGCGAAGAGAAATTCACGGAAACCGGGACGCTGGGCGGAACGCCCGTCACGGTCACGCTGATCTGCGAGGTCTGAAAGGCACTGATCGTCGACGGTGTGGCCGTGACATTCGTCAGTGCGACGTTGGCCGCGCCGACCTGAAAGGCGGCCTGCGCCGTGAGGGAACTCTGCCCCACTGTCGCGGCAGCGGTGACCGTGCCGGCACCTTGCGCTGAAGCGCCCGCTGCCAGCAGCGAAACCGTGACCCGTCCGCTGGCATCGGTGATCCCGTTGCCCGATGCCGGAGAAAACACGGCGATGGCGCCGGAGCCGGCTCCGCTAGACAGCGCAAACTGCACGAGCGTGTTCGCAACCGGCTGCCCACCGTTCAGCACCGTCGCGGTGGCGTTGAGTGGCGATGAAATGCTGAGCGAATTGCTGGCCTGGCCGGTGGCTGGATCGGTGAGACTGATGGTCATCCCCGTGCCGGTGCCCGACCCCGACGTGCCCGACGAACCTGGCGCCTCGTTTCCTCCGCACGCGGCCGCGAGCAGAACGACCGCCAGCGCGGCGAGCGCCGTCCGAGCCCGATTTGCGCCGCGAACTGCGGCCCATGCATTCTTGAGCGGATCAAACATGTTCGATCTCTGAAGTGAATGGGTCATGAGGTGATCGGCTTCGTTAGCGACCCGCCACCTGGCTGGAGATCACGCGCGGTGTAATGAAGATCAGCAGTTCCGACCGATTGTTGGTCTTTTCGCGGTTCTTGAACAGCCAGCCGATCCCTGGAAGATCGCCAAGAAACGGCACCTTGGTTGTCGTAACGCTTTCGTCCTGCTGGTAGATGCCGCCGAGCACCACCGTACCGCCATTGTCGACCAGCACCTGCGTCTCCACGTTCTTCGTATCGATCGACGGGCCCGACTGCGTTTGCTGCCCGACACTGTCCTTGTTGACTTTGACATTCAGGAAGATCGCGCCCTCGGGCGTGATCTGCGGTGTCACGTCGAGCCTCAGCGTTGCCTTGCGGAATGAAACGCTCGTCGCTCCACTCGAGGTCGCCTGCTGATACGGGATCTCCGTGCCCTGTTCGATCGACGCCTTGACTTTGTCGGCGGTGATCACGCGGGGACTTGAAATGATCTTGCCCAGGCCGTCCGCCTCGAGCGCGGTGACCTCCAGGTTGATGAAGCGCGTCAGGTCCGCATTGAACAGCGTCAGCGATGCGCCGGCCGGGCTGAAGCCGCCGATGCCCAGTGCCGGGAGGTTGACAAAGTTCGAGTTCGTGGTGTTGTTGGGGGTCGACACGCCGCCCTGGCCGCTCGTGTTGCCGCCCGCGCCGATGAGGACGGGCCCGCCAGGTCCATTCAGTGATGAGCTGCCGCCGACGCCACCAATGTTGCCGTACGCATTGCTTCCGCCAACCTGGCGCGGATAGCCCGAACTGCCGGCCAGGCGAACGCCGAGGTTCTGGGCGAACTGATCGGACGCCTCGACAATGCGCGCTTCAATCAGGACCTGCGGCACCGCGATGTCGACGCGTTGAATCAGGCGTCGGATCTCCTCGAGTTTAGAGGCCGTATCCTGGACAAACATCTGATTCGTACGGGCATCGACGACCACGCTGCCGCGCTTGGACAGCAGGCGCTGCTGGCCTTCGCTCAAGAGGTGACGCACGTCCTCCGCTTTCTGATAGTTGATGACGAAGCTCTCGGTTCGCAGCGGTTCGAGATCGGAGATCTGGCTGCGTGCTTCGAGTTCGAGCTTCTCTTTCGTCGCGAGTTCTTCACGCGGGGCAACGACCAGCACGTTGCCGTTCTTGCGCATGTCCAGACCCTTGCTTTGCAGGATGATGTCAAGCGCCTGATCCCACGGCACGTCCTTCAGCCGCAGCGTGATCGAACCCTGCACCGAATCGCTTGTAATGATGTTCAGGTCCGTGAAATCAGCGATGACCTGCAACAACGAACGGATGTCGACATTCTGGAAATTCAGCGACAGGCGCTCACCCTGGTATCCCGGGCGAGTGGTCTGGAAGAGCCGGGTGGGATCCTCTTTGACCGGCTTGACTTCGACCACGAAGCGCGTGTCGCTCTGGTAGGCGTTCTGCTCCCACAGCCCGCGCGGCTCGATCACCATCCGCACGGTGCCACCCAGCTGGGTGGTACTGACCGTCGCCACCGGAGTTCCGAAGTCGGTCACGTCGAGTCGACGACGCAACGCTTCCGGTACGGTGGTGCCGAGAAAGTCGACGATGATCTGCTGGCCTTGCTGACGAATATCGACGCTCGTGGCCGGATCCGTGAGATCCACCACCACGCGGCCTTCGCCGTCTGTGCCGCGACGGAAATCAATCGCCTTCAGGGCTCGCGCGCCCGACGGTGCCGGGGCCGCCGCTGCAGCGGTCATCACTCCAGGGGTGGCCGTTGCGCGGAACGTCGTTGTATCGGCGAGCGCGCCGAGGGCGACCTGTACCGTATTCCCGGAGATGCTGATCGAATGCGCCAGCGACCGCTTCAGATTCAGTACGACCCTGGTCCTGTCTTGCGCCTGAACGACGTTGACGCTGCGCAGATCGCCCTGATTGAAATCGATCGCATTGCGCCCAAGGTTGTTGGACGTCTGCGGAAGATCGATCGCGATGCGCGCCGGATCGGCAATGGAAAAACTGGGCGGGATGCCGTCCGGCGCCGACTTCAACTGGATCGTCAAGACGACGCCGGCGCCGGTCTGCATGGCCTCGACTCGTTCTATGCTGTTTGCCGGCGATTGCGCCGTCGCCGCGTGAGGTAGAAACGCGAAGATCGTGGTCGCCGCCAACAGCGAAGCGAACCAGATCACATTCAAGAGCCTGCTCATCGTCTTCCCCCTTGCTGGCGCGCCGCACTTTCCTGCAACTCCAACTTGGCGGGGCGCTCGACCCATTCCCCCGCAGCGTCTTGCACGATTTCTTTCAATTGAACTTCCGTCTCGGAAATGCGCGTAACGAGTCCAAAGTTCTGGCCGACGTAGTTGCCGACGCGAAGGAGGTGCGTGGCGCCATTGGTCTCAACCAGCGCAACATGTGTGCCTGCTTGCTTCATCATGCCGACCATGCGGATCTGGTCCAGGGAGAAACCCTCCAGCGTCTCTCGGCGCCGATCCAGATCGGGACGAACCGAGCTGCTGCTCGAGCGTGCCTGCTGTTGCCGCGCCACGGCCATGACCACCTTCTGCGAATCGAATGGATCGACCAAGCCGCGACTTTCATAGGCAAAGGGCGTGAATTCCTTCGGCGCCGGCACCGGCTCGGTGGTCGGTTTCATGCCCTGGCGCACGTCGGCCATCCATTGACGAATCTCGTTCTCGCTCGCAGCACCGCAGGCCGTGAGCAGCGCGGGAATCAGCATCAATCCAACAAGACCTAGTCGCATCGCCTGCCCTATTTCTTCGCCTGCGCCTGACGCGCCTGTCGTTGCCGCATCAGCTCGTCTTCGTCCAGATAGCGGTAGGTCTTGGCGGTCGCATCCATCGCCAGGGCACCGCTAGCCTGCGTCGTCAGATTCACGTTGTTCAACGTCACGATGCGCGGAAGATTGGCGATGTCACTCGCAAACTCGCCCAGGTCATGGTATCGCCCGGACAGGCGCACCGTGATCGGCAATTCGGCGTAGTAGTCACGGACGTTGACGCTGCCCGGGCGGAACAACTCGAACTGCAGCCCACGACCGATCCCCGCCTGGTTGATGTCCGACAGCAGTGCATCCATCTCCGCCTTGCTCGGGAGCTGTTTTTCCAGCGTCAGCACGTACTGGGAGACCTGCTCTTTCTGCTTGCGCAGATCCTCGAGATTGATCGCCTGCTGCAGCTTCTGCCGATACTGACCTTTCAACGCCTCTTCTTCGCCGCGCAAACGGTCGAGTTCGTCGCTCTGCTTGCTCCACAAGAGGAACCAGCCCAATACCGCACAAATCAGAATCATCAACAACCAGACCGAGACGCGCGGCAAAAGCGGCCAGGTGCCTATGTTGTCAAGCGTCAGGCCCTTGAACTGGTTCCCGAGTTCGCCAATAGTCATCGATGCCATGTCGGTCCTCTGCGAACCCTACTTCTTGGGCGCCACCGAAGGCGGCGGCGCGGACTGCTGAGCCTGTGTCAACTGCGCCCGCTCCGGCGTCGGCTTCAAAGAGAAGTTCAGCGAAAAGTCGAACAGCCGCCTCGACACGTTTGCCGGTTGCGCTCCGGCGATCGAGATTACGATCAGCTCCGGTCGCTCCAGGAACTTCGAGTTGGCCTGCAGGTTGCGCAGGAACTCGGACACACGCTCATTGGAGGCAGCCTGTCCAACGACGTTGACTCGCTTGTCTTCCTGTTTGATCTGGCGCAGATAGATGCCTTCCGGAACCTGTTTGGTCAGTTCGTCCATCAGATAGACGGGCTGATTGCGGTCCGCCTGCAGGTCTTCGACCGCGCGTTGGCGCGCACGAAGGGCATCGATCTCCTGCCGCAGGGTTGCAATCTCGCGAATCTGGAGATCGAGCTTTCGATTCTCGGCGGAGATGAAGTTGTTTCTCTCTTGCTGCCCGCTGATCAGGCCCTGATACGCCGACCACACAACGAACACGAGTGCCGCGCCGCCAACGAGACTGAGCAACGTCAGGAAATAGAACGCCTTCTTCTGCCGTTCACGCCGCGCCTCGCGGTGCGGCAGCAGATTGATGCGGACTCTCATTCGTCGAATCTCCGCATCGCCAGCCCGCATGGCGTCAAAAGCGCCGGAGCATCAAGCCGCAACTGCTTTTCTCGCAGATTGGCCGAGATTTCCATGCCCTTGAACGGCGAAATCACCGAGGTTGGGACTTGTGCTCTTTCCATCAACGCGTCCGCCAACCCCGCCAATACCGCGGAGCCGCCGGCCAGCATGATCTGGTCGATGCGCGTATATGGGGTGGAGGTAAAGAAGAACTGCAGTGCCCGGGTGATTTCGGTGACGGCAGCGTCGACAAACGGCTTCAGCACATCGGTCTCAAAATTGGCCGGCAGGTCGCCACTGCGCTTCTTCTGCTCGGCCTCGTCGGCCGCTATGCCGTAGGTGCGCGCAATGTCGCCCGTGAGTTGCTGACCGCCAAATGGCTGTTCCCGTTCGTAGATTGCCTCACCGTCATGCATCACCGTGACGCTGGTCGAATTGGCGCCCATGTAGAACACGGCGATCACCAGGCCTTCGCCGTTGTTGGGCAGCTGACTGATCAGGCGCTGCAGTGCGCTGCGCATCGCATAGGACTCGACGTCGATCACCACGGGCTTCAAACCGGCCGCCTGCGCAACCGCCATCCGGTCCTCGACCTTTTCCTTTCGGGAGGCGGCAATCAGGACTTCGACATCATCAGGGGCGTTGGGAATCGGCCCGAGTACCTGGAAATCAAGACTCACCTCATCGAGCGCGAAGGGAATGTACTGATTGGCTTCGCTTTCAACCTGCATCTCCAGTTCCTGCTCGCGCAGATTTGCCGGCAACGCGATCCGCTTGGTAATGACCGCTGACGTGGGAAGCGCCATGGCGACATTCTTGAAGCGCGTGCCCGCGCGGCGCCAGGCACGCTTCACGGCCTCGGCAACAATGTCGATCTTGTCAACGTTGCCGTCCACAACCGCGCCACGAGGCAACGGCTCGATGGCGTAGCGCTCAAGCCGCAGCGTGCCGACACTGGGTTCGGACAACTCGACGATCTTCACGCTCGACGATCCGATGTCCAGACCGATCAGGGGCGGGTTACTAGATGACAAGAACGGCAGCTCGAAGGCCAAGGTGGCACTCCCGATTACGCAATGCACCTCGATCGATGCTCCGGATTCCGGAGAGAAAACGGCGGCCTGGACAGCAACTCCCGACGCTTTCCTGCGGTGCGCGTCGTCCGACGATTTTCCTTATCTTTCGAGTGTTTACCGCTGTTTTGTTGGATGCTACTTCAAATCCTATCAACAGAACGAAAAGAACGACAAGCCCTACGAATGGACGATAGTGTTGACTGCCGCGTTGACGCTCGCACGAACCGCTGAACTTTGTGCTCTTCTCGGATTCGAATCGAGACCCCGATACGCCTCGAGCCGGGCAACTATAATTCGCACCTCCTCGCCTCTCTCATTGTGACTGCCGTCTTGCAATCGCGCCAAGCGCTCGCTGGGTTCTGGCGGCCCATCGCTCCCCGTGCCTGCTGAATCCCACGGCGAAGTCTCGCGCACGCAACAGTTTCGCGCCATGGTCAGATCACCGTGGGTACGACACGGGGTTGCTGCTGCCGGACTTATGGTCGCCGGCCTGTTGGCGCTGACACTCCTGCTGACCTTTGTCTTTGCCCTGGCCTATTCGAGCCTGCCCGGCATCGAGGCGCTTGCCGACTATCGGCCGAAGATCCCGCTCCGTATATGGACGTCGGACGGCGTACTGATGGGCGAGTTTGGCGAAGAGCGGCGCGACTTCGTTGTGATCAAAGATGTTCCGGCGCGCATCAAGCAGGCGATTCTCGCCGCGGAAGACGAAGGCTTTTACCACCACCGTGGGGTCGACTACCTCGGATTGCTGCGCGCCGCCCTGTCAAATTTCGCTTCCGGCCGACGCGGACAGGGCGGCAGCACAATCACGATGCAGGTGGCGCGTAACTTCTATTTGAGCTCCGAGCGCAGCTACCTGCGCAAGGTCTATGAGATTGCGCTCGCCTACAAGATCGAGTCACAGCTGACCAAGGACCGCATCTTGGAGGTCTACATCAACCAGATCTTCCTCGGTCAGCGCGCGTATGGCTTTGCGGCCGCGGGGCAGGTTTACTTTGGCAAGAAGCTTTCCGAACTGTCGGTCGGGGAAGCAGCCCTTCTCGCGGGGCTGCCGGCCGCGCCAAGTGCTTATAACCCATGGGTCAATCCGCGACGCGCCAAGGCGCGCCAGCAATACGTGCTGTCACGAATGCTGACGCTCGGCTTTATCGACAGGTCCACCTACGATGCTGCTCTTGCCGAGCCGTTCCGGCCCCGGGCTGCGACGGCGATGTTTTCGTCACCGAACACCCGTTCGCGGCTGCCGGCCGAATTTGCGGCCGAAATGGCGCGTCAGATAATGTTCGAGATCTATCAGGACGAGACTTACAGTCGTGGCCTGAACGTCTACACCACGTTGATCAGCACCGAACAGCAAGTGGCATACAGCGCATTGCGCGCACAGGTGCTGGAGTACGACCGCCGCTACGGATATCGCGGGCCCGAGGCTTTCGTCGAGCTTGAAGGTGACGCGCGCGCGCGCGAGCAACAGATCGAAGATGCACTGCTCGAGGCGATCGACAGCCCGGATCTTTTTCCCGCCGTGGTGCTCGAGGCAAATTCGAAACTCGTCCGTGTGGTCGTGCAAGGCGGTGAGCAGATCGAAATCAAGGGCGACGGGCTGCGCTTTGCGGCCCGCGCGCTCGACCCCAAGGCACAACCCGGACGACGCATCGTCCCCGGCGCCGTGGTGCGGCTCTCACGAATTGCGAAAGGGGGCTGGGAAATTTCGCAGGTGCCGCAGGTCGAGGCTGCCTTTGTCTCTGCGGCGGCCGAGGACGGAGCGGTGCGTGCACTGGTCGGTGGATTCGATTTCAATCTGAACAAGTTCAACCACGTGACTCAGGCGTGGCGACAGCCGGGATCCAGCTTCAAACCCTTCGTTTATTCAGCCGCGTTGGAGAAGGGTTTCATGCCGAGCACCCTGATCAACGATGCGCCGATCGTGATCGATCCGCAGCTGACCGGCGGCCAGTTGTGGGAGCCGAAGAACTACGACGGCAAGTACGAAGGACCGATGCGTCTGCGTCAAGGCCTGGCCAAGTCGAAGAATCTGGTGACGATCCGCGTCTTACAGGCGATCGGCCCGCGCTACACGCAGGAGTACATCACTCGCTTCGGCTTTGAAGCCGAGAAACACCCGGCCTTCCTGACCATGGGCCTCGGCGCCGGTTCGGTCACGCCGTGGCAGATGCTGGCCGGATATTCGGTTTTCGCCACTGGTGGCTACCGGATCAACCCCTACCTGATTACAAAGGTCACGGATTCGACGGGCGCGGTCGTGATGGAAGCACAGCCGGTCAAGGCGGGCGTATCGGCGCCGCGTGTGGTCGATGCTCGCAACGTCTACATAATGGATAGCCTAATGCGCGATGTGGCGCGCTACGGTACCGCCGCACGTGCCGCGTCCCTGAAGCGCAGCGATGTCGCCGGCAAGACCGGTACCACCAACGATTCGCACGATGCGTGGTTCGCCGGCTACAGTGGGGGCATAGTCGCCGTGAGTTGGATCGGTTTCGATCAACCTCGCCCGCTAGGCGATCGAGAAACCGGCGGCGGACTGGCGCTGCCGATCTGGATCAACTACATGGGTATCGCGCTTAAGGGACGGGCTGAAATCGAGTGGCCCGTTCCGGACGGCATCGCCAGCGTCTCAGGCGAGATCTACTTCTCCGAGTTTCAGCCCGGACAGGGTGTCGCAAGTGTCGGCCTCGAAGATACTCTGGGGCCGGAAGAAAAACGCAAGGCGGACGCGGTGCGGGACCAGATCTTTTGAATCTCTACTTGCCCCCCCGCAGGATGACAGGCTGTCCGCCTTGTGCGGAGACGATTCGCGACAACACGGCGAACAGCTCCGAGCCATCGCGCGTGTCGCGCCACTGCTCGCCCGCGCGACCGAAGTGAAAGCCTCCGCTCCGGGCGGCCACCCAGATCTGTTGCATCGGTGCCTGGCTGTTGATCACGATCTTCGAGCCGTCGGCCACTTCAAGCGTCAGTACGTTGCCGGTTCGCGTCGAGTCGATGTCCGCCCCTGCTGATTCGACCGCGCTCTCGATCGCCGCGAGAGCTTCCTCGGCAAGCGCAAGAAAATCGGTCTCGGTCATCGCGCAACGGTCATGTTAGATTGATCCGATGAAACGGGCGATTGCGATTCTAGTGCTGGCCATCGGCGGCGCGGTCGCGTGCGGCCAGAAGGGACCGTTGTACCTGCCCGGGCAACCGCCGAGGAACGCGCCTTGGCCGCCTCCGGCACAACCGACCGCTGCGCCCGAAATCGTTCCACGACCGGCTGACGTTCCCGCGTCCAGCGACAGCAAGAAATGAGCGGCGAGATCCCGGGCGCGCCGTTCGCACTGCGCGACGGCACGCTGTACTGTGAGAGTGCGCCGCTCGAAGCCATCGCGCGGCGCTTCGGTACGCCTGCCTACGTCTACTCGAAGCACGCCATCGAACAGGCCTATCGGCGCTACGCGAGTGCCGTTGAATCCCGCGCATCACTGATCTGCTATGCAACAAAGGCAAACTCCAATCTCGCCGTGCTCAATATCCTTGCGTGCGCGGGCAGCGGCTTCGACATCGTGTCAGGCGGTGAACTGGCACGGGTGCTCGCCGCCGGCGGCGATCCGCGCAAGACGGTCTTTTCCGGTGTCGGCAAGAGCGAAGCGGAAGTCGAGCAGGCGCTGCGCGCGGACATTCTCTGTTTTAACCTCGAGTCCGCACCCGAACTGGAGATGATTCAGCGTGTTGCCGCTCGCATCGGCACGCGGGCACGCATTTCGGTGCGCGTGAATCCCGACGTGGATCCGCAAACCCATCCGTACATAGCCACCGGATTGAAGGGGAACAAGTTCGGTGTCGCGTACGCCGACGCGCTGCCGTTGTATCGGCGTGCAGCGGAAATGGCGCACATCGATGTCGTCGGCATCGACTGTCACATCGGGTCGCAGATCACAGCGATCTCGCCCTATGTCGACGCCGCCGATCGTGTACTCGATCTGGTCGATGCGCTTGAACGCGACGGAATCCGGCTGCATCACATCGATTTCGGCGGCGGGCTCGGCATTCGTTACCGTGACGAAACGCCGCCCGATCCTGGCGCCCTGATCACTGCAATTCTTGCCCGCGTAGACGCGCGCGGACACGGCGCAAAGACGATCATGTTCGAGCCGGGACGCTCGATCGTGGGTGCCGCCGGCGTGCTTTTGACACGTGTAAGCATCCTCAAGCACGGCGAAGAGAAGAACTTCGCCGTTGTCGACGCGGCGCTGAACGACCTGCTGCGGCCGGCACTTTACGGCGCGTGGATGGATGTTCAAGCGGTGCGCCCGCGCACGGCGGCGCCGATCGTCGTCGACATCGTCGGGCCGGTGTGCGAGTCGGGCGACTGGATCGCCCGCGGACGCTTGCTTGCGCTCGACGCCGGTGATTTGCTTGCCGTGATGGACGCCGGCGCCTACGGTATGACAATGGCCAGCAACTACAACTCACGCCCGCGCGCGGCCGAGTTGATGGTGGACGGCGCCGACGTCTACTGCGTTCGTCCGCGCGAGACGATCGAGGAGCTGTTCGCACGCGAGTCAGTCCTGCCCTGACGTCCGCGCCAGAAGCGCAGTGCGCGAGTCCCGGGCGACAGGTCGACAACGACGGCAAAGCCCATCGGGGTGGTCTTGGATCAGCACGGGATTCTCTGTGCCCACTTCGGACCGTCGAGTGTCGTCCGCGACATTACCCGCCGATCCCGGACCGGTGGCACGCCGCACCTGTCCCCCACGTAGCCAGTGAGCAGCAGCACTACACTGACGCAACGTCGGCGCACGATCCGCTTCGTGGTCGCGCCCGGCCTGTGCTTTGGAGATCACCATGCACATCGAACATGAAATCAAGCTCGACTACAAGGACGTACTGATCCGGCCCAAACGTTCGACGCTCACATCGCGTTCTGATGTGGACATTGCGCGTGATTATGAAATGCGCCATGCCAAGGTGAACTACCACGGCATCCCGATCATCGCCGCCAACATGGACTCGACCGGCACCTTCGAGATGGCGCGTGCGCTCAGTGCCTTCGGCCTATCCACCGCCCTGCACAAGCATTACGACGATGCGCAGTACGTTGACTTCTTCCGCGGCCTCGAACACAAGTCGGCGGCGTTCTATTCCATCGGCATCACGCGCGCCGACGAGGACAAGTTCAAGCGTGTGATGGGCGCGAGCGCCGCCGGAGCGGCCGCCGTGCAGTACGTGTGCATCGACGTGGCCAACGGCTATCACGAGAACTTCGTCACCTTTGTCTCGCGCATCCGCTCCGCCTATCCACAGCTCGTGATCATGGCCGGCAACGTGGTCACGGGTGAGATGACCGAAGAGTTGATCCTGTCGGGCGCCGATATCGTCAAGGTCGGCATCGGACCGGGCTCCGTCTGCACCACGCGCAAGATGACCGGGGTGGGCTATCCGCAACTATCGGCCGTGATTGAGTGCGCCGACGCAGCGCACGGGCTGGGCGGCTTGATTTGCGCCGATGGCGGCTGCACCACACCCGGTGACGTGGCCAAGGCCTTCGGCGGCGGCGCAGACTTTGTGATGCTGGGCGGCATGTTCGCAGGCCACGATGAGTCAGGCGGCGAACTGATTGAACGCGACGGCCGCAAGCTGCAGCGCTTCTACGGCATGAGCAGCAAGGCGGCGATGGAGAAACACGCCGGCGGCGTGGCAGGGTATCGCGCCGCCGAGGGCAAGGAAGTGCTGATTCCGTACCGGGGCCCGGTCGCCAATACGGTGCAGGAGATTCTGGGCGGTGTGCGCTCGGCCTGCACTTACGTGGGAGCGCGGCGGCTGAAGGAATTGTCGAAGCGCACCACGTTCGTGCGCGTGACCCAACAGGTCAACGAAATCTTCGGCAACAGCTGAAAGGGGGCGCCGCTCGCCTCGCTCCTGCCCGGACTAGCGCAAGCCGCCAATGTAGTCGGCGACCGCCTTCATCTCGGCATCCGACATGTGCGCGGCGATCTGCATCATCGGCACATTGTTGCGGCGATTGCCGTCGCGAAACGCCTTGAGCTGCGCTTCGGTGTACTCGGCGTGCTGGCCGCCGAGCCGTGGATACTGGACCGGAATGCCCGCACCGTTCGGGCTATGGCAGCCAGCACAGGCGGGAACGGCCTTCTCGGCGATCCCCGCCCGATAAATGCGCTGGCCCCACTGCAGAGTCTCCTTGTTGCGCGCCGTCCCCGGCTTTGCCTTCTGCGCCGCATAATAGGCAGCGGCATTGCGCTTGTCTTCATCGGACAGTTGCGTCGCGAATGCCGACATCACGCTGCTCACGCGCGCCGCCTTGTCGTCCGCAGGTTTCGCGAAGGCAACCAGTTGTCGATAAAGATACTCGGGGTGCTGCGCAGCGAGCTTCGGGTTGGCGCTGATGACGGAGTTGCCGTCGGCGGCGTGGCAGGCAGAACACACCGCGGAGGCTATCTGTTGTCCCTTGTTCGGGTCCGCCTTGACGTCGGCGCCCTTGACCTGTGCAACTGCACTTGTCAAAACCATCGCGCCAGTGGCCAGCGCAAGTCCGACGGTCAGGCTGCGGCCGGTTCTTGAAATCATCGAGAAGCTCTCGTCGAAAATGGGATCTTGTCGTTGCCCTGCGCGCCGTGGTGCAGTCGGCGCACCGCGCCAACGCAGCGCCTGGCGCAACGGCCGCGTATTCTACCCAAGTGCCTATGTCCGCTCGCCCAAGCCGTGCCACCCGTTCGACCCGCGGAGTGCGTGAAAGCGGGCCGATGTTCGAAACCGCGCAATTCGCCCTATCGGTGGCCGAACTGGACGGCATCAACGCGGCAGGACTTGCGCTGCTGCCGGAGATCGCTTTCGTCGGTCGGTCCAATGCCGGCAAATCGAGCGTGATCAATGTGCTCGCCAATCGGCGGCGCCTTGCCTTTTCGAGCAAGACGCCGGGGCGCACGCAGTTGCTGAACTTTTTTGCCCTGTGCCGGCGCAACGAGGCAGGCGCCCTCGTCGCCTGCGCGTATCTGGTCGACCTGCCGGGTTACGGCTTTGCGCGCGTGGATGATGCAACCCGCCAACGCTGGAACCACCTGGTCGGCGGCTATCTGCAGACGAGACGCATGCTCGCGGGCGTCGTGCTGGTTGTCGACGCGCGACGCGGTCTGCTGCCGGCCGATGATGAATTGCTGGCGTGGATGCAGCGGCGCCCAAACCCCGAAACGCTCCATCTGCACCTCTTGTTGAACAAGGCCGACCAGCTCACGGAGACCGAGCGCCGGAAGGCACAAGCCGCCGCCGAGAAGCGCGCCGATGGGTTGCCGATGCCGACGTCGGTGCAGATGTTCTCTGCGCTCAAGCGCGAAGGGCTCGAGGAATTGCGCACGACGCTGCAGCACGTGCTGCATCATTGATCGCGCGTATCATCGGCAGGCGAAAAAATCCGAGTCAGTGACTCGGGCACAAGCCTTCTCGTCCAAGGCGCCCGCTCCGGCAGAAGAAGCGGAGGACGGTGAATCGCCCAGGACGCAAATCTACTGACCACGTCCAAAAAGACTATTTGGGACCTTCCCGAATGAACATCCTCGGCCAATTCCCGGCGGTGCGCATGCGGCGCATGCGGCGCGATGACTTCTCGCGCCGGTTGATGCGTGAACATCGCCTCACCGTCGATGACCTGATCTACCCCGTCTTCGTCCTGGACGGCCAGCGTCGGCGCGAGTCGGTCGACTCGATGCCGGGCGTCGAGCGGTTGTCGGTCGACCTGCTGTTGCCGGTGGCCGAAGAAGCATTGCGTCTGGGGATCCCGATCATGGCGCTGTTTCCGGTCATTGACGGGGCGCTCAAATCCGCCGACGGCCGCGAGGCGACGAACGCCGATGGGCTTGTGCCGCGCGCGGTGCGCGAACTGAAGCGACGCTTCCCCGAGCTCGGCGTGCTCACGGACGTTGCGCTTGATCCGTTCACAACCCATGGTCAGGACGGCCTGGTCGACGACGACGGTTACGTGCTGAACGACGAAACCGTCGCCGTCCTGAAGCAGCAGGCATTGATTCAGGCGCAGGCCGGCGTCGACATCGTCGCACCGAGCGACATGATGGACGGACGTATCGGCGCCATCCGCGCCGCGCTCGAAGGAGCGGGCCATATTCATACCCGGATCATGGCCTACGCGGCCAAGTACGCGAGCGCGTTCTACGGGCCGTTCCGCGACGCGGTGGGATCGAAGGCCAATCTCGGCAAGTCCAACAAGTCCGTCTACCAGATGGATCCAGCAAACAGCGACGAGGCGCTGTGGGAGGTCGGCCTCGACCTGGCCGAAGGCGCCGACATGGTGATGGTGAAGCCCGGCATGCCGTACCTCGACATCGTGCGGCGCGTGAAGGACGAGTTCAAGGCGCCGACCTTCGTCTATCAGGTCAGCGGCGAATACGCGATGTTGATGGCAGCGGCGCGCAACGGCTGGCTCGACGAGAGGAAAGTCGTCCTGGAATCGCTGCTGGCGTTCAAGCGCGCGGGCGCCGACGGCGTACTCACGTATTTTGCGCTCGCGGCCGCGCGCTGGCTGAACGAAAGCCGCTGACGTCGGTGGGGAGGATCCACGTCCAGGCGGATCAGGCGCTGCGGCTCGATGTGGCGCCGAAGACGGCGTGCACCGGCGGATTCTTCCGGGTCGACCCGGACGCACGAAGAGTTTTCCGCCGAGCCCGAGCGACTTCACGATCTTGTCGCACAACGCACCGGGGGGGCGCATCTTCGATCTTCATCTTCAGGGCGCGGCGAACCTCCAGCGCCCGTCGTTCTCCGACTCAACCTCGGACGACGACATGCCGATCTTCCGCAAACTCACGCCGGCGGGCGATCGCTCGGCGTTGCCGCTGACCGATCCGCAGGAGCAGTTGCAACTGCCGCATCAGGACCAGGGCTTGCCGAAGATCGTCACGCGGCCAGTGACGTTCTTCCTCCTTGCGCGGCTGCTCGTCACCGTGCGCAATGCGGATTCGCGCACAATCGAGCAGGTGCGCACAGGGTTGCTTGAGTTCAAGTCGCGCCCCAGTTTCACAGCGACGCTGACCAGCAACGAGGCGCCGCTGCCGCGCTTAGTCAACGGCATGGTCGATCGCTATCTCGATCTGCGCCAGCCGTTGACCGACCGGCGCGACCGCTGGCAGCGCGAACTGCTCGATCCACGCCGACCGTTCAGCGATTGGAACGCTCTGCTCGATGCGGGCATCGAGATCCGGCGGCTTGAAAACCTGTGCGAACAACAGCACAACGCACTGTCGGAAATGCGTGACGGCTATCTGCTAGCCACGCCCTCGGTGCAGCAGAAGCGACCCCGACCGGGTCCGGGTCGCCGACGTGATCGAGCACGTGCACCGGGTCCTCAATCACGCGCATCGCCTTGAAGCTTCGATCGGGACGGCCATGCAACTGCACTTCTCTGCGACCGCGCGCCGGACCCAGCGGGTGGCCCGCACGCTGACCGCGAGCACCGCCATCTTCGTGCCGCTCACATTGATCACCGGCGTCTTCGGCATGAGCTTCGAGCACATGCCGCTGCTCAAGGACGACGACGGCTTCTGGGTCACGATGTTCGGTTATGACGGCGCTGGCAGCGGTGATGCGGGCGTATTTGGCCATCAATCGGGCATTGAGCGAGCAGCCGTTCCGCCTGCGGCGCCGGGTCAGGCGTTGGTCTGCGGGCGCAGGAACCGCGCGCCGATCCGCCCGTATTGACGCGCACCGCTGCACCTCGCGGCGATGGGCGCTTGTCACCTTCTTTTGGCGGCAGTCTGGAACAATGGTGTTTGCTGCCGGCGTTGCCGCGCCGGTGTCTGGTCGGTCACTGTTCGGAGGACATCATGATCTCGTTTTCTGCCTCACGTACGATGAAGGCGCTGGGCACGGTCGCGTTTGCCGCGATGGCCAGCCTGGCCGGCGCTCAATCCTCGTTGAAGGTGTCGGCGATTCCGGACGAAGCGCCGACGGAACTGCTGCGCAAGTTCAAACCGCTCGGCGCGTACCTGGAAAAGCGTATCGGCATGAAGGTCGAGTTCGTTCCGGTCACGGACTACGCCGCGGCGGTCGAATCGCTTGTCGGCAAGAAGGTCGACATGGTCTGGTACGGCGGATTCACCTTCGTGCAGGCCCGCATTCGCTCCGGCAACGGCGTGATTCCGCTCGTGCAGAGGGAAGAGGACGAAAAATTCCGCTCGGTATTCATCACGCGCGCCGACTCCGGCATCAACAAACTGGAAGACCTGAAGGGAAAGACCTTCACTTTCGGTTCGCCGTCATCGACCTCGGGTCACCTGATGCCGCGCAGCTTCCTGCTGCAGGCGAAGATCGATCCGGACAAGGATTTCAGGCAGGTCGCATTTTCCGGCGCCCATGACGCCACCATCGCCGCCGTGTCAGGCGGCAAGGTCCAGGCCGGCGCGCTCAACATCTCGGTCTGGGAAAAATTCGTGCAAGACAAGAAGGTCGACGCGAATCAGGTCAAGATCTTTTTCACCACGCCGCCGTACTATGACTACAACTGGACCGTCCGCGCCGATCTCGATGCCAAGCTGCGCGATGCGCTGCAGAAGGCGTTCCTCGATCTGTCGATGAATACGGCTGAGGGCAAGGAGATTCTCGAACTACAACGTGCGACGCGCTTCGTGCCGACCAAGGCCGAGAATTACGCGTCGATCGAGGCAGCCGCGCGCAACGCGGGATTGCTGAAATAGCTCCCGCCGCACGAACGGAGGAGGGTTCGCCTCCGCTCCTAGCACGCATGAACGATTCGATCTACCGGCTGCGGCAGCTGTGCGTGCGCCATGCAGGCAGTCGGCCTGACACACCTTGCGTGCTCAAGGACCTCGATCTCGACGTCGCGCGCGGCGAGCAGATCGTCATCATCGGTCCATCCGGCGCGGGCAAGACCACACTGCTCAGCGCGCTCGCGCTCGCGCATCAGCCTGACGCTGGCAGCTTCGAGGCATTCGGCGGGCGGCCGTGGCAGCTCACTTCGAGCGAGCGGCATGCGCTGCGCCGGCGCATCTTTCTGGCGCCGCAGGCGCCGCCGTTGCCGCCGCGCCAGCGCGTCGTCACCGCCGTGCTTGCGGGCAAGTTGCCGCAGTGGTCGCTGTGGCAGGCGATCAAATCGCTCGTTTATCCGCGGCAGGCGGTACTCGCGTATGCCGCACTCGAGGTGTTCAATCTCGGGGAAAAACTCTTCGCGCGCGTGGATCGGCTGTCAGGCGGCGAGCGTCAGCGCGTTTCGCTCGCGCGCCTGCTGGTGGCCGATGCCGAGGTGTTGCTCGTCGACGAACCGCTGTCCGCGCTCGACCCACGTCTGGCGCGACACACGCTGGCGCGACTGCAGCAGGAGGCGGCGCGGCGCGGCGCCACGCTGATCTGCAGCCTCCACCAGATCGAACTCGCCCATGCGCAGTTTGCGCGGATCATCGGCATGCGTGATGGCCGCCTGCAGTTCGACTGCCCGCGTGCCGAGGTGACGCAGGCGATGCTCGCAACGCTCTACGCCGGCACCGACGAGGAGGCGTTCGGAGTTGAACAGCCTGAAGTCGAGATTGCCGATGCCCGCTGCCGCTGATGGGTCCGGACGGTTTCGCGATCCGGCCTGGCGCCGGCGCCTCAGCTGGACGCTGCTCGGGCTCGTGCTGGCGTGGCCGTTGCTGGTCGCGACCCAGTTCAAGCCCTGGCAGTTGTTCGATGCGACCAGTCTCGATGCGACGCTGAAGTTTCTCGCGACTTTTCTGCCGCCGGCCCTGCAGCCCGGGTTTCTGCTCGAGATCCTGAAGGCGGCGTGGATTACGATCGCGATTGCGACCGCTGGCCTTTCGCTCGCGCTGCTGCTGGCGATTCCGCTGACGCTGATCGCGACCACCCGTTTGTCGATTTCGCGCATCGGCCGCGCGCGCATGAATGCCCTCCCGTTCGTGATCCGGCAATGCGCGCGCTGGGTGCTGGTGATCCTGCGCAGCGTGCCGGAGCTGGTCTTCGCGCTACTGTTCGTGCGCATCGTCGGGCTCGGGCCGACCGCCGGCGTGCTGGCGCTCACGCTGGCCTACGCAGGTCTGGCGGCCAAGGTGTTTGCCGAGATCATCGAGTCGAACGAGGGTGAGGCAGCCGAGGCGCTGCTGCAGAACGGTGCCGGCCGCTTGCAGGCGCTGCTGTATGGCGTGCTGCCGGGCTGCGCGACCGAATTGGTTTCGTACACGGTGTATCGCTGGGAGTGCGCAATTCGCGGCTCGGTGATCATGGGCATGGTGGGTGCCGGCGGCCTCGGTCAGCAACTTGATACGTCGATGAAGATGTTGAATGGCGGCGAAGTGGCGACGATTCTCACGGTATTCGTCGCGTTGGTGGCCCTGGCGGATGTGCTATCCGCCCGGTTGCGGCGGACAATGGCATGAGCATCAACGCGTCTGCCCTGGCGCCGCGCTCGACGTTGCTGCCGGGAACCGTGGTGCTGGTCAGCGCGATCGCTTTGCTGATCCTCGGCAGCTTCTGGACCCTGGATCTGCAGGTCGCGGCACTCTTGTCCGCCGACGGCCTGGCCAAGCTGAGGGAGTTCGCACGCGGCTTTGCGCCGCCCGATCTATCGCCGAAGTTTCTGAACCGCGTGGCAGTCGGCGCGTTCGAGACACTGGCGATGTCGGCCCTCGGCACCGTACTCGCAGCGATCGTCGGGTTGCTGCTCGCGCTGCCGGCGTCGCGCATCACCGCCCCGTGGCTGCGGCAGGGCGCGAGACTGGTGCTGAATCTGCTGCGATCGATTCCGGAACTGGTTTGGGCGGCGCTGCTCGTGATAGCCGCCGGGCTCGGCCCGTTTCCCGGCACGCTGGCGCTCGCGATCCACACCGCAGGTGTGCTCGGCCGGTTGTTCGCGGATACGCTGGAAAATCTTCCGCCTGCCCCCGCGGAAGCGCTGCGTATCAATGGTGTCTCGCCGGCTGCGGTGTTTCTCTACGCCAAGCTACCGCAGGCGGCACCACAGTTTCTCAGTTACGTGCTGTATCGCTGGGAGAACAACATCCGTGCCGCGACGGTGCTCGGCGTGGTCGGCGCCGGTGGCCTCGGGCAGCTGCTGTACTTCTATCTGAGCCTGTTCCAGATGGAGCAGGTCGCCACGGTCGTGCTGGCGATGCTGGCCTTGGTCGTGATGGTCGATACGATGAGCTACTTCGCCCGCCAGAAGATGACGTCCTAATCACTTGGCGCGCTGCAGGCGCCGCAATTCGCGGCCTTGTTTCTTGGTCGGACGCCCCTTGATCGTCACCGCCGGCTCGGCGCCGAAGCGGCGCACGTCCGCCCGGCGCTCGCGCATCTGCATGCTTTCCGATGTCTCATCGTAGAGCAGGCGCGCCGCCGGCGCCGGCCCGCGCACCTGCGACAGCGCGCGCACGATCAGCTCGACGCGTGTGGCACCGATCGTGAGCTCCAGACGCTGCCCGATCCTGACGATGTGCGCCGGCTTGATGCGCTCGCCATCGGCACGTACGCGACCGAGATCGACTTCTTTCGTGGCGAGCGACCGTGTCTTGAAGAAGCGCGCGGCCCATAGCCACTTGTCAATGCGCACGCGTTCGTCATCGGCCATCGGCTGCGTCATCGCCGCGGCGAGTTGACCGCGCCGCGCGGGCGGCGACCCTCGAAAGCGTCGATGATGTTATCGGCCGCCTCCAGTGCGATGGCGCGCCGCACGTCATCGACAGCCGATCCGAGGTGCGGCGTGAACACGGTGCGATCCGTCAACCCGAGCAGCCGTGGCGAAATCGAGCGTGGACGATCGGCGCGCGCCCAATCCTCGAACTCGAACACGTCGGCGGCATACCCGCCAAGATCCCCGCGCTCCAGGGCGTCTGCCACCGCGTCCTCATCGACCAGCGAGCCGCGGCCGACATTGATGAGGAACGCGTTGCGCTTCATCCGCCGCAGCCGCTCGGCATCGAGCAGATGCACGGTCGACGCGTCGAGCGGCGTCAGCGGCAGCACGACGTCCGCGTCGGCGAGCAGTTGCGGCAGGTCGACCCGCTGCATGCGAAGTCGCGCATCGACCTCCGCGGGCAACGCCTGTGGATCGCAGTAGATGAAGCGCATGCCCCAGGACGCCAATCGTTCGGCGATTGCCTGCCCCACCGCGCCAGCGCCGATCAGACCGATCGTCTTGCCGGTCAGTCCGCTGCCGTACAGGGTAGGTCGCCAGCCGGCGAAGAATCCGCCGCGTATCAGGCGGTCGCCGGACGGCACGTGGCGCATCAGTGCGAGCATCAGCGCAATCGCCAGTTCGGCCGTCGGGACGGTAAGCAGCTCGGGAACAATCGTCAACCACACGCCGCGCCGGGTGCACGCCGCGACGTCGAAGTTGTCGCAGCCTTTCAAAGCGCCGGCGATGATCGACAGGCGTGGACATCGTTCGAGGAACCCGGCGTCAATGCTGTCGGGCATGAAGGCGAGCATCGCATCGGCGTCGCGCATCCGGGCCAGCACCTCGGCGCGCGGCCAGGTGTCGCGGGTCGGGTTGGCGATCACCGTGCCGTAGGGTTGCAGCCGAGCCACAATCTCATCGTGAACCCGGTGCGTGATAACCACCTTGCGAGTCATACTCGGCTCGCCCGAGTCTAGGCCAGCATCGGCGGTTGCGTTTCGTCGTCGACCCAGCGCAGATAGGGTGCGAACCCCGCGATCACCGGGGTCGCAACGATCTCCGGCACCGTGTAGGGGTGCAGTTGGCGAATCATTTCCTCGACCGCCGGATAGCGATCGCGGGTGCACTTGATCAGTAGCGGGATCTCGACCGTGTCTTCGACTTCGCCCTGCCAGCGATAGGTCGATGCGACCGGCGCGAGACGATTGACGCAGGCCGCGCAGCGATTCTCGACCAGTGCACGGGCGATGCGATCGGCGCTGGCCTCGTCCGGGCAGTTGGTCATCACAATGAGGACGTCCTTCATGTCAGCAACCTCCGGCGCGTCAGCACCAGGGCGACGTAGTAGCAGACGACGAGATAGGCAGTGAGCAGCGCGAAACCGCGCACGAGATGTTCGGGCATGCGGCCGAGCACCAGCGGACGCATGATGTCCACCGCCGCGGTCAGGGGCAGCCACCGAGCGATCGCGCGCAGCCATTCCGGCACCTGCGAGAGCGGGAAGAAGACGCCGCTAACGAACACCATCGGCGTGACCACGACCACGAAGTAATTCGACAGCGTGTCGTAACCCCGTGCCAGCGCGGTGACGATCAGCGCCATCGCGGAAAACGTCAGCGCGGTGCAGAACGCGACCGGCAGCACCAGCAACGACAGCGGCGCGCGGGTGATGTCCAGGCCCCAGATGACCGTCAGAATCGCCACCGCGGTGAAGGTCGCCTTGGTCGCCGCCCAGGCCAGCTCGCCTGCCAGGATGTCGTCGATTGCGGTCGGCGTATTCATGATGCCAGCCCAGGTCTTCTGCGTGTCCATGCGACCGAAGGCGCCCCACAACGACTCGAACTTGGCCGAGTACATCACGCTCATGCAGATCGAGCCGCTGGCGAGGAACTGCAGATAGGTCACCCCTTCGATCGGCGGCAGCAAGCTGCCCAAGCCGTAGCCGAACGCGACAAGCGTGATCAGCGGCTCGACGATGTTCGACAGGATGCGCTCGGTCATGTATTTGCGCCATACGAGAAAGTTGCGGCGCCAGACCGGCAGGAAACGCGCAGAAGGGCGCGGCGCGGCCCAGTGCGAACGCGCAGGATGCGCAGGCTCGACGATCGAATTCGCACTTCGCGTGACCGAGTTCATGCCTCGTCTCTCATCTCGCGTCCGGTCAGCTTCAGGAACAGATCCTCAAGGTTCGCCGGCCGATGCAGGTAGCGCACGCCCGATCGGCCTTCGAGATCGCGCAGCAGCGGCGCCGGGTCGACCGCGTAGCAGAACGCGGTTTCACCGCTCACCTCCATTCGTCCCGAAAACTGCGCGCCGATGCCACGTGCCCAGTCGACCGCGCCATCACCGTAGACCTCGACAACATGCGGCTCAATGTGGGCCGCAATCAACTCGCGCGGTGCGCCTTCCGCAATCTTGCGGCCATGGTCGATCACCGCGAGGCGGTCCGCAAGACGCTCCGCTTCGTCCATGAAGTGCGTGGTCAGCAGGATCGTCTTGCCGCGCGAAAGCAGCTGCTTGAGGCGTTCCCAGATCAGATGGCGCGCCTGCGGATCAAGCCCGGTGGTCGGCTCGTCCATGAAGATGAAATCGGGATCGTTGACGAGCGCGCGCGCCAGCGTCAGCCGTCGCTTCATGCCGCCCGACAGTTCTCCGATCCGCGCGTCCTTCTTGAGCGTAAGGCTGGCGAAATCGAGCAGCGCGGGGATGCGCATGCGTATCGTGTCGTCCCGCAACCCGAAGTAGCGTCCGTAGATGAGCAGGTTTTCGGTGACGGTGAAATCGGGATCGAGATTGTCCATCTGCGGCACGACGCCGACGCGCACTCGCGCTTCGCGCGCCCGAAGCGGCACCGGCTGTTCGAGCAAGAGAATCTCGCCGCCGTCCGGATCGGTCAGGCCAAGGCAGCAGCGCAGCGTCGTGGTCTTCCCGGCGCCGTTGGGGCCCAAAAGTCCATAGCATTCGCCGCGCCGGATCTCGAACGAAAAGCGGTCGACGACCACGCCCCGTCCGTAGACCTTGCGCAGTTCACGCACCCTCAGCACTGGGTTGCGTGCGATGGCACCTTGTTCGGGTTGGGTCGCTGCGTTCATCAACGGCCAAAGGAAAGACCCGCACGAGGCGGGCCTTGCAGCTTATCGCAGTCGACAATGCACCTTACGAGCGCGCTTCGACTGCCGCCGCCCCGTCCACGGTTGTGGACGATCGACCCGTCGCATCACCGCATCGGGGCATTGTGACTGCGACCGCCCGCCACCGCGGCCTTGACCTTGCACGCGGCGAAGTTGGCCTGCGCCCTTACGCCCCTCAGGTCGCGGCGTCGGCTTGCGGTTCTTCCTGCTTGGGCTCCGGCCTATCAACGAGTTCCATGAGCGCCATCGGGGCGTTATCACCGACCCGGAATCCGAACTTGAGGATGCGCGTATAGCCGCCGCTGCGTGCTTTGTAGCGCGGGCCGATCTCCTCAAAGAGTTTGACCACCATCCCGCGATCACGCAGACGGTTGAACGCAAGACGCTTGTTGGCGAGAGTCGGCTCCTTACCCAGCGTGATCAGCGGCTCGATCACGCGGCGCAATTCCTTGGCCTTCGGCAGCGTGGTCCTGATCAGCTCGTGCTTCAGCAGCGAGTTTGACATGTTGCGCAGCATCGCCAGGCGATGGCTGCTGGTGCGGTTCAGTTTCCGCAGGCCGTGATGATGACGCATCTGAACTTCCTTTCGCTCTTCAATGGGTCGGCTCTTCTATCCCGCAGGCGGGCCGACTGTGTCTCGCGCTTTCGCGATTACTTCTGGAAGCCGGCAGGCGGCCAATTTTGGCTCCGGCCGCTGCGCTGTTCGCACAGCTTCACTTCGCTACGCGAAGTGAGCCTCGCCGAAACTAGCGGCGCCGCTAGCCTTCTATTTCTCCAGGCCGGCAGGCGGCCAATTCTCCAGCTTCATGCCCAGCGTCAGCCCGCGCGCCGCTAGCACTTCCTTGATCTCGTTCAGCGACTTGCGGCCAAGATTCGGGGTCTTCAGCAGTTCGTTCTCGGTGCGCTGGATCAGGTCACCGATGTAATAGATGTTCTCGGCCTTCAGGCAGTTGGCGGAGCGCACGGTGAGTTCCAGGTCGTCGACCGGACGCAGCAGGATCGGGTCGACCTGCGGCGAGGTACGGGAGGCGGTGATCGGTTCGGCCACGCCCTCCAGTGCGGCAAACACCGACAGTTGCTCGACCAGGATACGTGCCGATTGACGCACCGCTTCTTCCGGTGTGATCGAGCCGTTGGTCTCGATCGTCATCACGAGCTTGTCCAGATCGGTGCGCTGCTCGACGCGCGCGCTTTCGACCGTGTAAGAAACGCGCTTGACCGGCGAGAACGACGCGTCCATCACGATGCGACCGATGGTCTTGGAGTGGTCGTCACGGAATGCGCGCACATTGCCCGGCACGTAGCCGCGGCCCTTTTCGACGCGGATCTGCATCTCGAGCCGGCCGCCGCCGGTCAGATGCGCGATCAAGTGATCGGGATTGATGATCTCGACGTCGTGCGGCAGTTCGATGTCCGCAGCAGTGACAACCCCCTCGCCTTCTTTCTTCAGCGTCAGCGCCACTTCATCGCGGTTGTGCAGCTTGAATACGACGCCCTTGAGGTTCAGCAGGATGTCGACCACGTCTTCGCGCACACCGTCGACGGTGGAGTATTCATGCACGACCCCGGCGATCTGCGCTTCAGTCGGCGCATAGCCGGTCATCGATGACAGCAGGATGCGCCGCAGCGCGTTACCGAGCGTATGGCCGTAGCCGCGCTCGAAAGGTTCCATCGTGACGATGGCAGAGTTGGGCCCGATCGATTCGACTTCGATCGCCCGTGGTTTGAGCAATGCAGTGGTGTTCATTGACGATCCTTTTCATTACCCTCGGCTCGTTACGCCGATAAGGCTGGTGGATGGTCCTGCAAACCAGTGATCCGTGATCGGTGATCCGTTGTCGGGTTGCGTTGTTCGGATCACGGATCGCGAACAACGGATCACAAACTTCTATCGTGAATACAGCTCGATGACCAGCGACTCGTTCACGTCCTGCGCGACGTCGCCACGGTCCGGCATGGCCTTGAACTTGCCTTCCATCTTCTTTGGATCGACCTCGACCCACGACGGGAAGCCGGACTGTTCGGCGAGCGACAGGGCCTCGCTAACGCGGCCCTGTTTCTTGGCCTTCTCGCGCACGCTGATCACGTCGCCCGGCTTGACCCATGTCGAAGGTACGTTGACGACATCGCCGTTCACGGCGATTGCGCAGTGCGACACGAGCTGGCGCGCTTCGGCGCGCGTCGAGCCGAAACCCATCCGGTACACGACGTTGTCCAGGCGCGATTCAAGCAGCGCGATCAGGTTCTCACCCGTGTTGCCCTTGCGCCGCTCCGCTTCCGCGAAGAAGCGGCGGAACTGGCGCTCCAGCACGCCGTACATGCGCTTGACCTTCTGCTTCTCGCGCAGCTGCACACCGTAGTCCGACGTGCGCGAACCCGAAGTACGGCCGTGCTGGCCGGGCTTTGAATCCGCCTTGCACTTGGTATCGAGCGCACGGCGCGCGCTCTTGAGAAACAGATCCGTGCCTTCGCGGCGCGACAGTTTGAGCTTTGCTCCGGTGTGGCGAGCCATCGTTGTTTACCTATCCTGCAGAGTTCTGCATTCAGTCTGCACCGGGAGTGCAGACACCAGATTGTCGAGACCCATCGGGAACCGATCTCCTATGAAAGAAACTAGACGCGCCGACGCTTGGGAGCACGGCAGCCGTTGTGCGGCACCGGTGTGATGTCCTGGATCGATGTGATCCGGAAGCCACACGCATTCAGCGCACGCACGCTCGATTCGCGGCCGGGACCGGGGCCCTTGATGCGCACCTCGAGGTTCTTTACCCCGCATTCGAGTGCAGCACGCCCGGCCGCCTCAGCCGCAACCTGAGCCGCAAAGGGCGTGGACTTGCGCGACCCCTTGAAGCCGGCGCCGCCACTGGACGCCCACGACAGCGCATTGCCCTGGCGGTCGGTGATCGTGATGATGGTGTTGTTGAACGACGCGTGCACGTGCGCAATGCCTTCGGCGACGTTCTTCTTGACCTTCTTGCGCACTCGCTGGGCAGCGACCTGTTGCGCGTTCGGATTTCTTGCCATGTTCGATGTCCTCGTGCGTTGGACGCGCAGCGCGTCAGGTTGCGGCCTTCTTCAGGGACACTCCAGCTTTGCGCGGGCCTTTGCGCGTGCGCGCATTGGTGCGCGTGCGCTGCCCCCGCACTGGCAAACCCTTGCGATGGCGCACGCCGCGATAGCAGCCCAGATCGATCAGGCGCTTGATCGACAGCTGGATCTCACGGCGCAGGTCACCTTCCACCGGAACCTTGGCGACGGCATCGCGAATACGCTCGAGTTCGGCGTCGGTCAGCTCCTTCACCTTCTTGGCGAACGGCACGTTGACCGCCTCGAGAATGGCGCGCGCGCGCGCGCGGCCGATGCCGTAAATCGCGGTCAGGCCGATTTCGGCATGCTGCTGCGGCGGAATGTTGATACCTGCAATACGAGCCATCGTCGTACTCTCCGTTAGCCTTGACGCTGCTTATGCCGCGGGTCCGAGCAGATCACGCGCACCACGCCTTTACGCTTGATCACCTTGCACTTGCGGCACATCTTTTTCACGCTTGCCATGACCTTCATCGCTTTCTCCACCGCGCTACTTGGCGCGGAACACGATCCTCGCTCTGCTCAAGTCATACGGCGTCAACTCCACCGTCACCTTGTCGCCCGGCAGGATGCGGATGTAATGCATCCGCATCTTCCCGGAGATGTGGCCGAGCACCACATGTCCGTTTTCCAGCTTCACGCGAAATGTCGCGTTCGGAAGATTTTCGAGAATCTCCCCCTGCATCTGGATAACGTCGTCTTTCGCCATGCGCTCCTTTGGCCTGTCCCTAGCGAGGCAAGCCGGGGCCGAAGCCCTTGAAGTTCGCCTTCTTCAGCAGCGACTCATACTGGTGCGTCATCAGGTATGCCTGCACCTGCGCCATGAAGTCCATCGTCACCACGACCACGATCAGCAGCGAGGTACCGCCGAAATAGAACGGAACATTGAAGCGCAGATGCAGGAACTCCGGCACCAAACACACGAGCGTGATGTATATGGCGCCGATCAGCGTCAGCCGCATCAGGATCTTGTCGATGTAGCGCGCGGTCTGGTCGCCAGGACGGATGCCCGGGACGAATGCGCCGCTCTTCTTGAGGTTGTCCGCCGTCTCCTTGCTGTTGAAGACGAGGGCGGTGTAAAAGAAACAGAAGAAGATGATCAGGCTCGCGTACAGCAGGATATAGAGCGGCTGTCCGGGTGACAGCGCGGCGGCCAGGTCGCGAATCCAGCGCGTCGCATCCCCCGTGGTGAACCAGCTCGCCAGCGTGGCGGGAAACAGGATCAGCGAAGACGCGAAGATCGGCGGGATCACGCCCGACATGTTGAGCTTCAGCGGCAGATGCGAGCTTTGGCCACCGTAGATCTTGTTGCCGACCTGGCGCTTGGCGTAGTTGACCAGGATCTTGCGCTGGCCCCGCTCGACGAACACCACGAAGGCGGTCACGATGACGATCAGCGCGATGATCATGATGGCCGACAACGGTCCGATCGCGCCGGTACGCACCAGTTCGAACAAACCGCCGATTGCATTCGGCAGCCCGGCGACAATGCCAGAGAAGATCAGGATCGAAATTCCGTTGCCGAGCCCGCGCTCGGTGATCTGCTCACCGAGCCACATCAGGAATATCGTGCCGGTCACGAGCGAGACGACGCACACGAAGCGGAACATCAGGCCCGGATCGAGCACCAGAGCCTGCTGCGACTCCAGCGCGATCGAAATGCTCGCGGCCTGGAACAGCGCCAGCCCCAGCGTGCCATAGCGCGTGAACTGCGTGATCTTGCGCCGGCCCGACTCGCCTTCCTTGCGCAGCGCCTCCATCGATGGCAGCACGTAGGTCAGCATCTGCATGATGATCGACGCCGAGATGTACGGCATGATCCCAAGCGCGAACACCGAAAAGCGTGACAGCGCGCCGCCCGAGAACATGTTGAACAGGCCGAGGATGCCGCCCTGCTGCGAGTTGAAGAGCTGGCGCAACTGATCCGGGTCTATGCCCGGCACGGGAATGTGCGTGCCAACCCGATAGACGATCAGGGCCAGTACCAGAAAGATGAAGCGACGTTTTAGGTCGCCGTACTTGCCGGTCTTGCCGAGAGTGCCTGGGACGTTGGCCACGCGAGTCCTTTAGTGCGCTACTTCGCCGCCGGTTTCGGCGCTTTTTTCGCCGGCGCGGCCGCCTGCTGGTCCGCCGACTTCGGCGCCTTCTTCACCGGCGCCGCCGCCGGTTGCGCAGCCGCGTTCCGGGCCGCCTGCATCGCCTTTTCTTTCGCGGCGCGCCGGGCCGCGAAACGCTCTTCCTTCTTGCCGTGGCGCTTTTCCGCGGCGGCCACGGCGACGGTGCCGCCGGCTGCCTCAATCGCCGCCTTCGCACCCTTGGTGACGCCGATACCGCGTACGCTGACCTTGCGGCTGATCTCGCCGGACTTGATCACGCGCGCGTCGATCGCGAGGATGGAAATCACGCCGGCCTGCTTGAGCACCATCAGGTCGATTTCTTCGGCGCCGAGCTTCTGCAGCTCGGTCAGGCGCACCGCCTCGACATAGCGGCGCGACAGCGACGTAAATCCGCGCTTCGGCAGGCGCCGATGCAGCGGCATCTGCCCGCCCTCAAAGCCGACCTTGTGAAAGCCACCCGCGCGCGCCTTCTGGCCCTTGTGGCCGCGGCCCGCGGTCTTGCCCCAGCCGGAGCCGATGCCGCGGCCGACGCGATGCGGCACGCTCTTGGCTCCTGCCGCCGGTTTGAGATTGTTCAGACGCATGGGTCGGGCTCCAAGCCTTAGGCGACGCGCACCATGTACGCGACCTTGTTGATCATTCCGCGCACGGCGGGCGTGTCTTCCAGCTCGCGCGTCTGGTGCATTCTCTTGAGGCCCAATCCGAGCACCGTGGCCTGATGGGTCTTCTTCGCCGACACGGGGCTCTTGACCAGCGTGACTTTGACGGTCTTCTTCGACATCTGTTCCTCGCTCACCCGAGCAGTTCCTCGACCGTCTTGCCGCGCTTGGCGGCGATCTCCGCCGGCGTGCGCAGGTTCTCCAGCGCGTTCAGGGTGGCGCGCACCATGTTGTACGGGTTGGTCGAGCCATGCGACTTCGCCACGATGTTCTTGATCCCCATCACGTCGAAGATCGCGCGCAGTGGCCCGCCCGCGATCACACCGGCTCCCTGCTGCGCCGGCGCCAGCATCACCCGCGCGGCGCCGTGGCGGCCGTGGACTGCGTGATGCAATGTGCCGTTCTTCAACGGCATCTTCTTCAGTGCGCGGCGCGCTTTCTCCATCGCCTTCTGCACGGAGACCGGCACCTCGCGCGCCTTGCCCTTGCCCATGCCAATGCGGCCATCGCCATCGCCGACGACCGTGAGCGACGCGAATCCGAGGATGCGGCCGCCCTTCACCACTTTGGTGACGCGGTTCACCGCGATCATCTTTTCACGCAGGCCGTCGTCCCGCTCTTCGGACGCCACACCTTTCATGCCTCTGGGTTGCACCTTTGCCATTGCTGCCCCTTTAGATCTTCAAGCCGGCTTCACGCGCGGCGTCAGCCAGCGCCTTGACGCGGCCATGAAAGCGGAAACCGGCACGATCAAAGGCGACGGTGTCGATGCCGGCCGCCTTGGCCTTTTGCGCTAGACGCGTGCCGACGAGTTTTGCCGCAGCGACATTGCCGCCCTTGCCCTTCGCGCCAGCCAGCTGCGTGCGCACATCGGGCTCGATGGTGGACGCGGTGACCAGCACCCTGCCGCCATCGGGTGACACGACGCTCGCGTAAATGTGCAGATTCGAGCGGTACACCGTCAGACGATGCGAACGCTTCAGCGCGATACGCACACGGGTCGCACGCGCACGGCGCAGACGGGTTTGCTTCTTGTCGCTCATGATCTTCCCTCCGTCCTCGCGCTACTTCTTCTTGGTCTCTTTCAGGACCACGGTTTCATCGGCGTACCGCACACCCTTGCCCTTGTACGGCTCCGGCGGCTTGTACCCGCGCACCTCAGCGGCGACCTGACCCACTCTCTGCTTGTCCGCGCCCTTGATGACGATCTCGGTCTGCGTCGGCGTTTCGCACTTCACGCCCGCCGGCATCTGATGCACGACCGCGTGCGAAAAACCCAGCGACAGGTTGAGCTTGTCGCCCTGTGCCTGAGCGCGATAGCCGACTCCGACCAGCGTCAGCTTCTTCTGGAACCCGGTCGACACGCCCTGCACCATGCCCGCCACCAGAGCCCGCAGCGTCCCGCTCATCGCCTTGGCGTGACGCGATTCATCCGTGGCCGCAAACGTGACCTTGCCATCTGCAACCGCAACCTTGACCAGCGGCGTGGCCGGGTGCTTGAGCGTGCCCAGCGGGCCCTTGACCGTGATCTCGACCGCCGACACCTGGGCTTCGACGCCCTTCGCCAGGCTGACCGGAATTCGTGCAACTCGAGACATTTTGTTTCTCCCGCCGCGCCTAGGCCACGTAGCAGAGAACTTCGCCGCCCATACCGCTGGCACGCGCCTTGCGATCGGTCATCACTCCCTGCGGCGTCGAGACGATGGCCACCCCCAACCCATTCATCACCTGCGGAATGGCATCGCGTCCTTTGTAAACGCGCAGCCCCGGACGCGAGACGCGTTCCAGCTGTTCGATCACCGGGCGACCGGCGTAGTACTTCAGGCCAATGCGCAGCTCAGGCTTGCCTTCATTGGCCGCGACCTGAAAGCCATCGATATAGCCTTCATCCTTCAGGACCTGCGCAATGGCCGCCTTCAGCTTCGACGACGGCATCACGACTTCCGTCTTTTCGACCCGCTGCGCATTGCGGATGCGGGTCAACATGTCGGCGATCGGATCACTCATGCTCATGTGCAATCTCCTCGCTTACCAGCTGGCCTTGACCAGGCCAGGAATGTCGCCGCGCATCGCCGCCTCGCGGATCTTGGCGCGCGCGAGTCCAAATTTGCGAAAAGTGCCGCGCGGGCGGCCCGTCTCGGCGCAGCGGTTGCGCAGCCGCGTTGGATTGGCGTTGCGCGGCAACGCCTGCAGCTTCGCCTGCGCGTCCATGCGCTCGTCCATCGAGCGCGTCTGGTCCGAGATCGCGGCCTTCAGTTCCTTGCGTTTGGCCTCGTACTTCTTCACGAGCGCTTCGCGCTTGGCCTGACGGTTCTTTAGTGCGAGTTTCGCCATTTCGTAGTCCCAGCCTTGGTCCGCATCAATTGCGGAAGGGAAACCGGAAAGCCGTCAGAAGCGCCTTGGCCTCTTCGTCCGTCTTCGCGGTGGTCGTGATGCTGATGTTCATGCCCCGGAGCTTGTCGATCTTGTCGTACTCGATCTCCGGAAAGATGATCTGTTCCTTGAGGCCGATGTTGTAGTTGCCCTGTCCATCGAACGCCCGGCCCGGCACACCACGAAAGTCGCGCACGCGCGGAAAGGCAATCGTGACGAGGCGGTCGAGGAACTCGTACATGCGCTGGCCACGCAGCGTCACCATGCAACCGATCGCCAAGCCCTGACGAATCTTGAAGTTCGCAATCGCCTTGCGCGCCTTAGTCACCACCGGCTTCTGCCCGGCGATCTTGGTCAGGTCGGCAACCGACATGTCGATGTTCTTCTTGTCGTTGACCGCCTCACCCACGCCCATGTTGAGCGTGATCTTTGTGATGCGCGGCACCTGCATTGACGAGGCGTAGCCGAACTTCTTGACCAGCTCGGGAACGATCTTTTCGCGGTACTGCGTCTGCAAGCGAGCCATTTTCGCTTCCCTCAGCTCTTGGCGCCGACTACCGTGCCGCTGCTCTTGAACACGCGCACTTTCCTGCCGTCGACCTCTTTGAATCCGACCCGCTCGCCTTTCTTGGAAGCGGGGTTGAACAGCATCACGTTCGATATGTCGATCGGCATGGTCTTGTCGATGATGCCGCCGGTGACGCCCTTCATCGGGTTCGGGCGCACGTGCTTCTTGACGACGTTGATGCCTTCGACGGTGAGGTGGCGCTCGTCGACGCGCGCCAGCACGACGCCGCGCTTGCCCTTGTCGCGCCCGGTAATGACGACGACTTCGTCGCCCTTGCGAATACGGTCCATTGCGTCAGCTCCTACAGGACTTCCGGCGCCAGCGATACGATCTTCATGAAGCGCTCGGTGCGCAGTTCGCGCGTCACCGGTCCGAAGATGCGCGTGCCGATCGGCTCCAGCTTGGGATTCAGCAGGACCGCGGCATTGCTGTCGAACTTGATCGCCGAACCGTCCGAGCGGCGCAACCCATGCGCCGTCCGCACCACCACCGCGCTGTAGACCTCGCCCTTTTTCACCCGCCCGCGCGGCGCCGCGTCCTTGACGGTCACCTTGATGATGTCGCCAATTCCGGCATAGCGGCGCTTGCTGCCGCCGAGCACCTTGATACACATCACCGAGCGCGCGCCGGTGTTGTCAGCGACGTCCAGCATCGACTGCATCTGAATCATGATTCTCTTCCCAACTTGTCCCGTCGCGACTTGCGGCGCGCCAGGCAGTCTTGGTCCCGTTCGGGAGAAGAGTCAGTCAGCGCTCAGCTTGAACCCCGCGATTGCGGTAAGCGTCCTGCCTGCCTGACTCCGGAAACCCCGCGCACCTGCACTCCGCGCGAAGCCGTTCATTATAGCCTTAGTTCACTCGCCCGAACAAGGTTTCGGCACTGAAGAACTACACCGCTGCGGCCGACTCGACGACGCGCGTGACGGTCCAGGTCTTGGTGCGCGAAAGGGGTCTCGTCTCCGCGATCTCGACGACATCACCCTCGCCGACCTTGTTCGATTCGTCGTGCGCATGAAACTTGGTCGAACGCACCACATACTTGCCGTACATCGGATGCTTGACGCGGCGCTCGACCAGCACGGTCACGGTCTTGTCCATCTTGTTGCTGACCACGCGCCCCACCAGGGTGCGTTTCGTCTTGGCTTGGGTCGTCATTTGCTTGCCGCTTTCTGTGCCAGCACGGTGCGCACGCGCGCAATGTCGCGCTTGACGTTGCGCAGCTGGCTCGTGTTCTGCAATTGCTGCGTCGCCTTCTGCATGCGCAGCGAGAAATGCGCGCGCAGCAGGTCCTGCAGCTCCTTGGTCAAGGCCGCTGCGTCCTTGGCACGAAGTTCTTTCGTTTCCATCTTGCCTTCCTTCGTCACTGCCCAAGCTGGCGGATCACGAACGTCGTCTTGATCGGCAGCTTGGCGGCGGCCAGCGCAAACGCCTCGCGTGCCACAGTCTCGTCGACGCCGTCCATTTCGTAGATCACCTTGCCGGGCTGAATCTGCGCGATCCAGTACTCCGGGTTGCCCTTGCCATTGCCCATGCGCACCTCGGCCGGCTTCTGCGAGATCGGCTTGTCCGGAAAGATGCGAATCCAGACACGGCCGCCGCGTTTGATATGGCGCGAAATCGCGCGGCGCGCCGCCTCGATCTGGCGTGCCGTAAGGCGGCCGCGCTCGGTCGCCTTCAGGCCGAAATCACCGAAAGCGACATTCGCGCCGCGCGTGGCCAGTCCGCGATTGCGGCCCTTGTGGTCCTTGCGGTATTTGCGTCGCGCTGGTTGCAGCATCGTTACTCTCCGTTCTTGCCGCCATCGGGCTTCTGCTCGGGCGCCGCAGCGGTCTTCGCCGCCACCTTGCGCACCCGCTTGATCGTCGGCTTCGCCGGCTCTTCCTTGACCGGTGCCGCGGCGGCCTCCGCGTCAGCCTTCACGGCTTCGCTCTTGCGCGCAGGACGCTTGCCCGCCGGGCGACGTGCTGCCGGGCGGCGATCCTCTCGCTCCGGTGCAGGAGTCGGCTCTGCCACCGCGGCGGGCGCCTCATTGCGACCGAGCGTGTCTCCCTTGTAGACCCAGACCTTCACGCCGATGACGCCGTAGGTGGTCTTCGCTTCCGACGTGCCGTAGTCAATGTCCGCCCGCAGCGTGTGCAGCGGTACGCGGCCTTCGCGATACCACTCTGTGCGCGCGATCTCGATGCCGTTCAGGCGTCCCGCACTCATGATCTTGATGCCCTGCGCGCCCAGTCGCATCGCGTTTTGCATCGCGCGCTTCATGGCGCGGCGGAACATGATGCGTTTTTCGAGCTGCTGCGTGATCGAATCGGCGATCAGTTGTGCGTCGAGCTCGGGTTTGCGAATCTCGTCGATGTTGACGTGCACTGGCACGCCCATCATCTTCTGCAGCGTGGCCTTCAGCGTCTCGATGTCCTCGCCCTTCTTGCCGATCACAACACCAGGCCGGGCCGAGAAGATCGTGATGCGTGCATTCTTGGCCGGGCGCTCGATCAGGATGCGACCGACCGAAGCATTGCGCAGTTTCTTGCGCAGGAACTCGCGCACGCGCAGGTCCTCTCCCAGCATCCGACCGAACTCCTTTCCGGTCGCGAACCAGCGCGAGTTCCAGTTGCGCGTGACGGGAAGGCGAAACCCGATCGGATTGATCTTTTGTCCCATGAATGCCCCTTATTTCCTGCCGTCGCCGACCGTCACAAACACGTGACAGGACTTCTTGTTGATGCGCGTGCCGCGTCCCTTCGCGCGCGCCGAAAAGCGGCGCAGCGTCGGCCCTTGCTCCACATAGATACGCATGACGCGCAGCTCGTCGATATCGGCGCCATCGTTGTGCTCCGCATTGGCGATTGCCGACTCGAGCGCCTTCTTGATGATGCCGGCCGCCTTCTTTTGCGTGAAGCTCAGGATGTTCAGCGCCTTGTCCACCGGCTTGCCGCGAACCAGGTCAGCCACCAGACGACCCTTCTGGGCCGACAGGCGAATGCCGCGCACGGATGCTGTCGTTTCCATGATGTCCTCTTACTTCTTCGGGGGTCCGGATGGCGCCGTCTTCCGATCCGCCGAGTGACCCTTGAACGTTCGGGTCATCGCGAATTCACCCAGCTTGTGGCCGACCATCTGTTCCGTGACGTACACCGGCACATGTTGCTTGCCGTTGTGAACGGCAATCGTCAGGCCGATGAAGTCGGGCACGATCGTCGAACGACGTGACCAGGTCTTGATCGGTTTCTTGTCCTTGCTGGACACGGCCGCCTCGACCTTGTTCAGCAGATGTCCGTCGACGAACGGACCCTTCTTCAGTGAGCGAGACATTCAGTGCCCCTTACTTGCTGTAACGGCGCTGCACGATCATGGAATCGGTGCGCTTGTTTTTGCGGGTGCGGTAGCCCTTGGTGAGCTTGCCCCACGGGCTGACCGGATCGCGCTTGGTGCCGGTGCGGCCTTCGCCGCCGCCGTGCGGATGATCGATTGGATTCATCGCCACGCCGCGTACCGTCGGACGGACACCGCGCCAGCGCATCGCACCCGCCTTGCCGATCTGGCGCAAATTGTTTTCTTCATTGCCGACTTCGCCAATCGTGGCGCGGCACTCGATCAGCACTCTGCGGATCTCGCCCGAGCGCATGCGAATCTGCGCATAGTTGCCTTCGCGTGCCAGCAACTGCACCGAAGTCCCTGCTGCTCGCGCAAGTTGCGCTCCCTTGCCGGGCAGCATTTCCACGCAATGAATCGTCGTGCCGACCGGTATGTTGCGCAGCGGCAGGGTGTTGCCAACGCGTATCGGCGCGTCCTGACCATTGAGCAGTTCGGCGCCGACCACCAGCCCTTTGGGCGCGACGATGTAGCGACGCTCGCCGTCCGCGTAGCACAGCAGCGCGATGTTGGCGGATCGATTGGGGTCGTATTCAAGGCGCTCGACCTTCGCCGCGATGCCATCCTTGTCACGCTTGAAGTCGATCACGCGATAGTGCTGCTTGTGGCCGCCACCCTGGTGGCGCATGGTGATGTGCCCGCTGTTGTTGCGGCCGGACCCACGGATCTTCTTGTCGGTCAGCGCAGCGAACGGCTTGCCCTTGTGCAGCGCCGGATTGACGACCTTGACCAGCGAACGGCGGCCCGCCGACGTCGGCTTGACTTTGACCAGCGGCATTACTTCACCTCTTGCGCGAAGTTGATTTCCTGCCCGGGCGCGAGCGACACGTAGGCCTTGCGCACGTCGCTGCGCCGGCCCGTGAAGCGGCCAAAGCGTTTCTTCCTGCCCTTCTGATTCAGGATGGCGACCCTTTCGACCCGCACCTTGAACAGCTGCTCGACCGCGGCCCTCACCTCGGTTTTCGTCGCGTCCTGCAACACACGAAACGCCACCTGATTGCTCTTGTCGGCAATCATGGTGCTTTTCTCGGAAACGATGGGCCCAAGAAGGACCTTGAAAATTCGCTCCTGGTTCATCCCCACATCTCCTCCAGTTGCGCGATCGCCGGTTTGGTCACAACGACCTGCCTGAAATGAATCAGCGACAACGGATCGGCGTACCTCGGCTCGACCACCATCACGTTCTTGAGGTTGCGCGAGGCCAGGAAAAGGTTATCGTCCAGCGCATCGGTGATGATCAGCACCGAATCCAGTCCCATCGCTTTCAGTTTCTCTGCCAGCAGCTTGGTTTTGGGCGCGGCGACTGTCAGCCCGTCGATCACCGCGATGCGGCCGTCTTTCGCCAGCTTCGACAGGATCGAACATACGCCAGCGCGGTACATCTTCTTGTTGACCTTGTGCGAGAAATTCTCGTCCGGCGTATTCGGAAAGGCCTTGCCGCCACCGCGCCACAGCGGGCTCGATGTCATGCCGGCGCGCGCGCGACCAGTCCCTTTCTGTCGCCACGGCTTACGCGTCGAATGCTTGACCGTCGTGCGGTCCTTCTGCGCCCGTGTGCCCAGCCGTGCATTGGCCTGGTAAGCCACGACAAGCTGATGCACCAGCGCTTCGTTGTAGTCGCGACCGAACAGCGTTGCGGGCGCCGCAACCGTCGTGGTCGATTGACCCTGGTCGTTCAAGACTTTGAGTTCCATCGCCACTCCTTAGCCTTTTACCGCGGGACGGACGATCACGTTGCCACCCCTGGACCCGGGAACGGCGCCACGGACAAGCAGCAGTTGGCGCGCAGCATCCACGCGCGCGACCACCAGGTTCTGAGTGGTGCGCTGCACGTCGCCCAGATGACCGGCCATGCGCTTTCCTGGCATGACACGACCCGGATCCTGGCGCATGCCGATCGAGCCGGGCGCGTTGGTCGAAACCGAGTTGCCGTGCGTGGCCCGGTTGGACGAGAAGTGATGGCGCTTGATGGCGCCGGCAAAGCCCTTGCCGATCGACATGCCGGTCACATCGACCCTCTGGCCGGCGCTGAAGAGATCCGCACCCAGCGTCGTGCCCGGCTGCAACGCACCGACCTTGGCCGCTTCGACACGAAATTCCTTGAGCACCTCGGCGGCCTCGATGCCGGCCTTGGCAAACTGACCGGCGAGCGGCTTGGCGACCCGAGAGGGCTTCTTGATGCCATAGGCAATCTGGACAGCGGAATAGCCGTCGGACTCGGCGGTCCTGACCTGCGCAACGCGGTTATGGGAAACGTCGATCACGGTGACCGGAACGGTCTCGCCGTCGTCAGTGAAGATGCGCGTCATGCCGACCTTGCGGCCGACCAAACCCAGACGCGCAGCCTGACCTTGCGCTGCTTCGCTCATCGTATTCTCCACACCCCGGCTTCGATTGGCCGGGACTGATTCCTGCAGATTTGCAGATCGTTCCCCGGATCGATGATCAGGAAACGGAAAGCCGGTAATTCTACTAAAAGCGGACGGGCTACCGCAAGTTGCTACTGCACCTTGATCTCGACGTCGACGCCGGCCGGCAGATCGAGCTTCATCAGAGCGTCGACCGTCTTGTCGGTCGGGTCGATGATGTCCATCAGCCGCAAATGCGTACGCATTTCCATCTGGTCGCGCGAAGTCTTGTTGGCGTGCGGCGAACGCAGGATGTCGAAACGCTGGATGCGCGTCGGCAGCGGCACCGGCCCGCGAACCACCGCGCCGGTCCGTTTCGCGGTATCGACGATTTCCAGCGCCGACTGGTCGATCAACTTGTAGTCGAATGCCTTCAGGCGGATGCGGATTCGTTGGCTTTGCATGTTCATTCCCTCAAAGAGCGAGGGGCCGGAACGCCGTTCCGGCCCACGTTGGCGCGCACAAGCGCTCGAACTTCCCGACTAGCTCTACTCAATCACCTTAGCCACGACGCCGGCGCCGACGGTTCTGCCGCCCTCGCGCACCGCAAAGCGCAGCCCCTCTTCCATCGCAATCGGTGCAATCA
>Ga0209048_10000089_pt1 | contig 87840 bp, 75 predicted proteins | sample FrelakmetCRP12CR_FD_187146 | JGI IMG/M metagenome (GOLD analysis project Ga0209048, IMG submission 187146) | Freshwater lake sediment microbial communities from the University of Notre Dame, USA, for methane emissions studies - CRP12 CR (SPAdes)... | ecosystem: Environmental > Aquatic >...
CAAATTTTCTCGCTGCCGCATTCGCGGGCCATGAGCGAAGAGGGCGCGGTCTTTCAGAGTTACCTCGACGGGAAAACGATTCTGCTCAGTCCCGAGGTCAGCATTGAGACGCAGAAGGCAATCGGTGGCGACATCATGATGGCGCTCGATCATTGCATCGCTTCGACCGCGGACGAGGCGACGGCGCGGGCCGCACTTGAGGTCACGCAGCGCTGGGCGGCACGGAGCCTCGCGGCACGCGGAGATTCGCCACAGGCGATGTTCGGCATCGTGCAGGGCGCACTGTTCCGGGAATTGCGCCGGGAAAGTGCGGCCGGCCTGAGCGAAATGCCGTTCGACGGCCTGGCCATTGGGGGGCTCGCCGTGGGAGAAAGCAAGAGCGAGCGCGAGGATGTGTGCGAATTCACCGCCGAACTGCTGCCCCCGGACAAGCCACGTTACCTCATGGGCGTCGGCACGCCGCTCGACATTCTCGAAGCCGTTCACCGTGGCGTGGACATGTTCGATTGCATCATGCCCACGCAACTGGCGCAGCGTGGCGCGGTCTTCACTTCGCGCGGATTCCTGCAGATGCGTCGCGGGGTCTACAAGTTCTCCGAGGAGAAACTCGATCCCGCCTGCGCCTGCCCTACCTGCGCGCGCTACTCTCGCGCCTATCTGCATCATCTGACCAAGACGAGCGAGACGCTTGGTTGGCAGTTGCTCGGGAAGCACAACATTCACTTCTACCACCAGCTCATGCGCGAGATGCGCGAGAGCATTTTGGCCGATAGTTTCCTTGATCTCTACCGCGAAAAGCGCGCCTTCCTGCACGAGTCCGATCTTGACAATCCGATCCGCGCGCAGAAACCGAAGCGGACGAAACTGCGCACGCTGGGAAACTACGAAGTGCATATGGCGTGGGAGGGTTTCGCCAGCATTCGCCAGATCTCGTCCGGCGAGATCATGCATTCGCGAACGCCTCCGATGGAAGAGGCGAGGAGACTTTATGTCGAGCAATCCAATCTCGCGGAACGGGTCCAGCTTTCTGCGAGCGAGAGTCCGGAGATCGCCGCGCCCCTGGTCATCTGGGATGTCGGGCTTGGCGCCGCGGCCAACGCGATGGCGGCGATCCATTGCTACGAAGAGCGGGCGGCCAACGGTCCGGTGCGTCCTCTGCGAATCATCAGCTTCGAAAACGATCTCGATTCGCTTCGCCTCGCGTTTCGCCACAATCGTGATTTTCCTTACCTGCGTCACAGCGGTCCCGCCGGAATACTCCAAGATGGTGAATGGCAATCGCGGCCGCACGCGGGTTTGAGCTGGTTGCTCCTGCCGGGCGATTTCCTCGAAACGATGCCCGAAGCCCCCAGCCCACCGGACCTCATCTTCTACGACATGTTTTCGACCAAGACTTCTGGCGATCAGTGGACGCTCAGGGCGTTTCGAAGGTTGTTCGAAGCCTGCGCGGGACGTGCTTCCGAGCTTTTTACCTATACCTGCTCGACCGCGAACCGGGCCGCATTGCTTGCGGCCGGTTTCTACGTGGCCAGGGGACGCAATGCGGGAGAAAAACTGGAAACTACCATCGCGCTAACGCCTGCAGCCTGTCGCTCGCCTTCGTCCTGCCGTCGCGAATTGCTCACGCCCGATTGGCTGGAAAAGTGGAATCGGTCGGGCGCCAAGTTTCCGGGAGAAGTGGAGGCCCATCAACACACCTCGTTCGAGCAAGTGATCCGAGGACACGCGCAATTTCATCGATCTTAAGCGCGTCTGCAGTATCGCGCGGAAGACTATTCAAGGAGAGGCGCTTTCCAAACCGCCTTCTGTTTGTCGTTCGGCGGTTTGGAAACCGCCGCTCCTTGTCTATTTCCTGGCCTCTGGCGTGACCGTGACCTTTACGCGCTGGCCTTCGCGCATGACCACGATGTCCACCGGCTGGCCAATCTTGGCGGCGTCGAGCGCGTAGGTGTAGTCGTAGATGTTCGATACTTTCTGTCCACCGAACTCGACGATCACGTCGCCGCCCTTCAAACCTGCTTTTTCCGCGGGGCTGCTGCCACGCACTCCGGATAGTTTCACCCCCGCTACTTCAGCGGCGTAATCGGGGATTGTGCCAAGGAAAACGCGCAATGTCTCACGACCCCCGGCTCCCTCACTGTGTTGCACCTTCACGTAATCAGGCCGTTCATCACCATTTACGAGGTCCACGATCAAGGCGCGCGCGAATTTCGTGATCCGCTCCAATCCGTCGTAATCCAGCTTGTCGGCCGTGTCGGTGGGCCGGTGGTAATCGTCGTGGCCGCCGGTGAAGAAGTTTAGGACCGGCACGTTCTTCGGATAAAATGCCGTCACGTCCGTCGGCAAATAGGGATCTTCCTGAAGCGATAAGTTGAAGCCGGCGGCGACGTTACGCTTCTCCACCAGGCGCCGCCAAACTTTTGAGGATCCGACACCTTGCAGGCTCAGCTTGTTTTCCCGAAGCCGTCCTACCATATCGAAGTTCACGTAGCCGACCACGCTCGATAACGGGACGACTGGGTGTTCGACAAAGGAGGAGGAACCGATCAGGCCGATTTCCTCTCCGGACCAAAGGGCGAATACGATTCCCCGGCGAAAGCTGTCCGGTTTTGCTTTTTGTTCGGCTGCCAGCGAAGCGGCCAATTCCAGGACGGCGGCTGTACCTGAGGCATTGTCGTCCGCGCCGGGATGCACCTTTCCCTCCTCGCCTTTCCGCAGCATCGCCCCCGTCTCGCCGAGGCCGAGGTGATCGTAGTGCGCGCCGATCACGACATATTCGGCTCGCTCAGGTGGACCAGAGGGCGGCAGTAAGGCCACCACATTGCGGTCGTCCTTCCTGATGTGCTCGACCGCAGTGGAAAGGTGGACCGTAACTTTCGGGATGGTGAAGCCGCTCTCTGCATGCGGATTCTCCTGGTCGAGCGCGCCCTGGAGCGACTTCAGATCCTTGCCTGATTGCTCCAGAAGCGCACTGGCCACGTTGCCGGTGATACTCGCAGCGACAATCCCAGAATTCGCCATGCTGTTGTCGAAGGAGGCGCTGACCAGTTCACCTGCGTTGGGTGAATTCGGTCCGGTGACGAACAACACGGCCTTCGCGCCGTGCTCGCGAGCAAGCATCGCCTTGTAGCGGAGACCAGAGTACCGGTTCAGTTCTTGTCGCCGTTTCGAAGGGACTTCCTCGGGAATATAGCGCAACACCAGCGCAATCTTGTTCTTTAGATCGACTCCGGAATACGAATCGTAGCCTTCGGCGCCCTTGCCTGGCACGGACAGGCCGTAGCCCACAAACACGATTTCGCCCTCCACGGTCTGGTTCTCCGTAAAGGAAAGGGGCGCGAAATCCTTTCCGACCTCGAACCGGACAGGTTCGCCTTTGCCCTCGCCGCGCAAGGCCAATTCGTTTTGTTCCTTCAGCACGCGCACACCCGAATTGAATTCGAACTTTTGGAAGAAGGTGTTGTTGTCTCCCGCGGGTTTCAGGTGCGCATCCTGCAAACGCGCCGCGATGTGGTCCGCAGCTTGGCGGGCGCCCGCACTTCCCGTCATCCGGCCCTGACGTTCCTCGCCGGCGAGGAAACCAACTTCCTCACGGAGATTCGCGGCCGCGATTTCAGACGCCGCGGGAACCGGCGGAGCCGGCGGTGTTTCGCCTGGCTTGGTCGTGACCGAGGCGGACGGGGCCGGGCCCTGGCCGGCGCGCGGTGATTCCGAAATGGCCTTGAGCGCCGCTTCATGATTCCAGTTAGCCAGGAAAAGTTGCGATTTCCCGTCGGTGGTGCGGCCGGTAGTCCAGGAAAGCTGTTTACCATCAGGCGAAAAGACCGGCAGGCCGTCGAACCCGTCGGTGAACGTCACCCGGACCGGTTCGTGCTCGCCGGCAGCGTCGACGAGGTAGAGTTCGAAATTGGAAAAGCCGAGTTTGTTCGAAGTGAAGATCACGTACTGGCCCGAGGGGTGGAAGGAAGGCGCCCAAGACATTGCCTTGAAATCGGTCAGCCGGCGTTCGTCCGAGCCATCCAGTTTCATCGTGTAGACATCCGCGATCGTGCCGCTCTTATCGAACCGCCGCCAGATGATGCGTTGTCCATCCGGCGAGAAGAACGGGCCGCCGTCGTAGCCGGGCGTGGAGGTGAGCCGGCGCTGATTCGAGCCATCGGCGTCCATGATGTAGATGTCTCCGAAATAGGAGGGATCCGTTTCGTAGCGCTTCCGATCTTCGGCCGAAAGCTTCTCCAGCGGATAGGCCGCGCGGAGCGAGCAGAACACAATCTTGCTGCCGTCCGGCGAGTAACTCCCTTCCGCGTCGTACCCGTTCGCTTTGGTTAACTGGCGAACGTTCGAGCCATCGCGATGGGCGGTGAAAATATCCATGGTCTCGTCGTAATCCCACGAATAGCGGCGCTCTTTTCCAGCGGCGCGAAAATCCAGCTCCGCCTTTTGTTTCTCCCGTGCTTTCGGATCCAGGTGCGTGGAAGCAAAGAGCACTTCGTCTTTCCCGGGGCGGAAGAACGCGCAAGTCGTCTTTCCAATTCCAGGTGAGACGCGGTGGATGTCCCCGGAGGCGAGATCCAGGAGGTAGATTTGGTAGAACGGATTGTCGGGCTCGCGCTCACTCTGAAAGATGAGCGCCTTCCCATCGGGAGAAAAATAGGCTTCCCCACTCCGCCGTCCCTCGAAGGTCAGTTGTCTGGTGTTGGAGAGGAATCGAGCTTCGTCCTTGTTTTCGTCCGCGGCTGCGTTCAGGCTAACGAAACCGAGGCCGAGGGCGAAAAGGAGCAGTTTTGCGAGATGGAGCTTCATGAAATGGTTTTTGCCGGAGCGTCTTTTTAGCCGTGTCCGAGCCCCGGCGCAACAGGTAGCGCTGGAGGCCCCATTCCAGCGCTCCTTCCTCGCCCGGCACTTTCGCCTCTTATCAACAGGAAAGGGGCGCTTGGGGAGCGGCCCGCCCTTACCGCCGGGCAGTCCACTCGCCGATGTAGATTCACCGCTTTCAAGGCCGCGTAAGAACCTGCGCGTCGAGTTTGGAAAGCCGGCCAAGTAGCGCTTGAGCGGCGGGTCCTCAATGATCAAGATCATTTTCGCACCCATGCCGGATCCCAGCCCTGCCATTCCATCGGCGCCTTTGCCGAAAGTCGGTCAGCCAATCTTTGGCGACTACCAGGTGGAAGGCGAGCTGGGTCGTGGTGGTATGGGCGTGGTCTTTCGCGCGCGGCAAAAAAAACTGAACCGACTCGTCGCGCTCAAGATGCTCACTGGTCATTACGGACCGGATGAATTGACGCGTTTCCGCGCGGAAGCAGAAACGGCGGCGGGCCTCCACCACACGAACATCATCCAGATCTACGAGGTCGGAGAAGACAAGGGCGCGCCATTTTTCTCCATGGAATATATCGAGAGCGGTTCGCTGGCTGATCGGCTCCGCCGCGGAATCCTCCCGGCCCAGGAAGCAGCGCAGTTGTTGATCAGCGTCGCGCGCGCTCTGCATTTTGCGCATCAGAACGGCGTGGTTCATCGGGACATGAAGCCGGCGAATATCCTATTGGACCCGGATGGTGTGCCGAAGGTGACCGACTTCGGCATCGCGAAACGCCTGAGCGACGACAGCGCCCTCACGCTCTCCGGCGCGGTGATCGGCACGCCGACCTACATGGCGCCCGAGCAGGCGAAGGGAACGAGCCGCGATGTCGGCGCCGCGGCGGATGTGTATTCGTTAGGCGCGATCCTTTACGAAATGCTCGCGGGCCGTCCGCCGTTCCTGCCGGACGAAAGCGAGACGGCCCTGACCGTGCGCGTGATCACGGAAGATCCGGTTTCACCGACGCAAACCACCAACGGAGGCAACTTCGTCGGAGCGGATCGAAAATGCATGTTCAGCGATGGAATCGTGATCCAAGAGCGCGTGGCTGAGTTTGTCCCGAACGAGAAACTTACTTTCGACATCGTGGAGCAACCAACTCACCCCGAGGCCTACGGACACATCACGCTGCACCGGGGACAATTCGTGTTGCGCGATAATGGAGACGGAACGACGACTTTGTTCGGCTCGAGCTGGTACACGTTGCACGTTCGTCCTCTTTGGTATTTTGATCTCTGGACCCGCGATATGACGCGCGCAGTGCATCTGCGCGTGATGAATCATGTTCGGCGTCTGGCTGAGAAGGAACAACTATGATCCGATCGCTCGTTACTCTTTTCGCGTTACTGCTCCTCCACACCAGCCTCGGTGCGGAACCGCGCCGCGTCGCCTTCGAACGAGGTCCCGATATTTGGGTCGCGAACTTGGATGGCACCGGCGCGAAAAAAATCGCGCGCGGCGCGCAGCCGGACATTTCGCGCGACGGAGGACGCGTGGCCTTCAATACGGATACTGAGAACGCGAAGACGCTCGATCGTCACATCGCCTTTGCTGATACCGCCACGGGGAAGAAGACGGTGTTCCATAAGGAAATTCCAAGCGATAACTGCCAGCATGCCGTTTGGTCGCCCGACGGTTCGCAGATTCTTTTCAATCTCTTTGTCGAAAACGACTGGCACCTGGGTTTGATCAACGCGGATGGCAGCGGGTTCCGCTACGTGAAGAAGGCGGCTTCCAAGAAAAGTGGGTTTTGGTCGGCCTGTTGGGCGCCGGATGGAAAATCCGTTTACGTCCAGGACCTGGACAAGATTTCACAACTGGATCTGGATGGAACAGAGCTGACGAGACGGGACTTGCAGGCGCTCTTCCCTAACGCCGGACTCTCGAGCAGCTCCCGGATGGCGGTTTCGCCCGACGGCAATACTCTCGTTCTCGATGTGGAAGTAGATGAAGAGGTGAAACGGAAAGACTGGGACGGCCCTCCGCCCAGCATCTGGACCCTGGATCTGGCTGCCGGCACCGTCACGCGCCTGACGCCGAAAGGCCTCTTTGGTTGGAGTGGCTCCTGGCTGGGCAACGACGAGATTCTCTTCACTTCGCAGGGCGACAGGGAGAAACAGCCGTCGCTCTTCCGGATGTCGCGCCAGGGTGAAAATCGAAAGCAACTCATTAAGAATGCGAATGCTCCCACCGCTTCACAGTAACGGATTTTTCGCACGCAGCGTGTGACCGGAGGGCCGAAATCTGCGCCAAGAGCTTAGGAACTTGTGGTCGCATCTCGCTTCGGGTGGTCGCGGCGCAGCGCTCACGGCCTTGCCGTTGGTCGCGGTCGTTTTTTCCGCCTCGATGGCGTTTGTGGGTAACCGGCAGCGCGCCCTCACGGAGAACGCGGTCGTGCACCATATCAAGTTGATGGAGGGCCTGGGGCACCTTTCCACGCTCATGCTCAATGCTGAAACTGGTTTGCGCGGTTACCTGCTCGCGCGGCAGGCGGAGTTTCTCCAGCCCTACGAACTAGCAACTCAATCGCTCCCGTCCGAATTGGATGGCTTGCACTCGCTGGTGGAATCCGAGCCAGGCGCGCAGCCGCGCCAGGAAAAGCGCGCGCGCCTCGCTGCGATCCGCGCCACGGTCGAGGAGGCGATGGCAATCTTTTCCGGCCTTCGCGCTCAGGCCGAGGGGAGCACAACCGCGTCGGCGGCTGATCCCGAAACGCTCGCCCAGCAACTCGGACGCAATAAAGCGGCGATGGACAAAATGCGTGTGCAATTGGGCGACATGCGTCGCGAGGAAGAGATCCTGCTCGCTGCGCGACTCTCGGATATTGAGCGCGTCCGCCGGCGCGATTACCTGACCATTGCTGCGGCGCTCCTCCTGGGTCTGACCACGCGCGGAGTGGCCTTTTACTTCTTTAACCGCCAGGTCGCTGCTCGAGTGGAGTTGCTGACGGCGAACTTGCGCACTCTGCCGCAACGGGAACCATCGGCTCCGGAGAGTCCTGACCGTTAGAGGCCCCCTGATTTCGGTCGCGCCGGCGGAGCGCAATGCGACGCTTGCCTCAGACGATCTGAATTGACATACAATATAGCCCGTTGCTGCGCTGAAAGAGGCGGCGACGAAGCAGTAAAGGACAACAAAGGAAAGAACACCATTTATGGCTGACGAAAAATCAGGTAAGAAGCCGGATCAGGAAGGCGGTTCCGGCGCAGAAAAAGAGGCCGCCGAAGGGACCGAAGCCGGTGGTCGCCACAGGCGTCTGCTCTATACGTGCTGGCGTGACGGTGCGGGCAATTATGTCCACACCAACTGGTCGTGGTTCACCTGCTGGCGCTGCGGTGCACTAAACTACATGTAACCGGCCCGCGTAGTTCGAACGGGAGAGCAGGGTTTCGGACCCTGCTCTTCCATGGCCAGGTCTCTGCAGGTTTCGCTTTGGAGTGACCGCAACGCTTTAGTTGTGACGGTGGCGCCTTGAAGAACGGACGCCGATTTTAATGATCCAGGACGACAGATATGACGATCGCCTTCACCTCGAGGAGCTGGAAGTTTTTGCGTGCGTGGGCGTGCCCGACGAAGAGCGCGCTGCGCCGCAGCGTCTCACCTTCAACATCACGATTTGGCCCGCGGACCACGCGCCAGAGTTGAAAGACGAGATTGCGCGGACCGTCGATTACGCTGCCGTCTGCGCGGAAACGAAGCACTTTGTTCAGGCCCGCTCGGACCGGCTGATCGAGACTCTCGCCGACGCCTTGGTGGCCCATTTGCTTGATCGTTTTGCGATACAGCGCATCACAATCGAGCTGCGCAAATTTGTTTTGCCGGAGGTGAAATTCGTGTCCGTGACCGTGACCCGCCTTCGCTCCGCTTCGGCGCGGCAGGCGCGGGATCGCCCCTCAGAATAAGCCATCGCCAAGCGGTCGCGATCTCCTGTAGCTGCGGTCTTTGACCAAGGAGGGGAGCTTTCCAAGCCGCCCATAAAGACGGCGGACTGGAGACCGCCGTTCCTTGTCGGGCGACTCCGTGTCAGAGAAAGACGGTTCGCTTTTCCAGCCTCGTTTCATAATCTTCCCGCGTGAAGGACGGGAACGGAAATGCAGTTTGTGATGGTGACGGCTGGGAAACCGTCTCGAGCGAAACGCATTTTCAAAACGATCACCTCGCGGTGGCGACCGAGGAGATTCGGACCCCAGCCCGGAAGACGCCTCGATCATGGACGGTCGTGCACCGGAAGAGAGCGGTGGTCATTGCGCCGATGACTTTGGAGGGAAAGCTCATTTTGATTCGCCAGGAGCGCATTCCGATCCATGCCGCCATCTGGGAAGTGCCGAGCGGACAAATCGACCAGGCGAGCGAGCCCACGATGAGCGAGATCGAAGCGGTCGCTCTGCGCGAGCTGCGCGAAGAGACCGGCTTTGAATTGGGCCCCGGGGGAGCATTGATCTCGCTCGGAGACTATTTTACTTCCCCGGGCTTTACCGACGAGCACGGGTATTTCTTTTTCGCCCGCCCGGTCCAGCCAAGCGCGAACGGCCATGCCCACGACGAGTCGGAATCGATTCTGGACTGTCAGGCTTTCTGCGCCGCTGAATTGTTCCGGATGATCGACCAGAACGAAATTCGCGACGCGAACACGCTGGGTATTTGCGCTCGGTTGGTGGCGCGGGGGATACTTTCGCGCGAGTAAACTCGCGCGATGGAAATCTCAAAGTGAGGATAACCGGCCTGAAGGCTGGTGTTAATCAAACCGCTGCTCGCGCTTGGAAACCGAAGCTGCTCGCCCCGCGAGCGGCATCTCTTCTTTTTTGTAGTTTTTGATTTTGGTGATTGCTTGGGGTTTGGAACTCGCCACGGCGAGCCCGTCCATAAGGCGGGCTTGGGAGTTCGAAGGGGCGGTATTTGGCCTTCCGATCGACGATTCACGATTTAACGATTTAACCTTTTAACGATCCCCTCCCACCATGGCCCTACGCAACGTCTTCAAATTTCGCGAGCTGCCGGAGAGCGAAACGGCGAAGCCGTTTCTGGAGCACCTCGAGGACCTGCGTTGGACGATCGTGAAGATGGCGATCACGCTCCTGGTGGCGATGGTGATCTGTTTCGCGTTTCGATCCTCGCTGGTCCAGATTATGCAGCGGCCGTTGCAGGCGATTGATCCTAAAATCGGCGCTTTGCGGGCCCTGGGCGTGACCGATTCGCTCACGATCTCTTTTCACCTCGCCTTTTATGCCGGCATCGTTTTGTCCTTTCCGCTCCTTCTCTATTTCCTCGCCGAATTCGTGCTGCCGGCGTTGACGGCGATGGAAAAACGGTTTGTCCTGCCCGCGATCTTCGTTAGCTTCGCTCTCTTTCTCACCGGTGTACTCGCCTGTTATTACTGGCTTCTCCCGAAGACCATTCTCTTCTTTTTTCACGACACCGAATCACTCGGCTGGACGGCCGCGTGGACGGTGCAGGAATATTATTCTTTCGTGACGCGCTTTACGATCGGTTTTGGTCTCGCCTTCGAATTGCCCGTGGTGGTGCTCGCGCTCGTCCGGCTGGGGCTGGTCACTTACCCGTTCATGGCGCGAACACGCCCTTACGCGATCGTCCTGATTTTTGTTCTGGCAACGATCATTACTCCGACACCCGACATTCTCACTCTCATCGCGATGAGCTTGCCGATGTGTCTGCTCTATGAGAGTTGCATCTGGATCGCGTGGTTCATGCAGCGGAAAGCGCTGAAGGCCCAGGGCGGCTAAGGGCATGGATCATTCGATGGCGGGTTATCATTTTTTCTTCGCAGCCTTCGCGTTCGTCCTCGGCGCGGCGGTCGGCTCCTTCCTGAACGTCTGTATTTACCGGATGCCGCTCGACCTTTCGGTGAACGAGCCGCGCCGCTCCTTTTGTCCATCATGCAAGAAGCAACTTAAGTGGTATCAAAATATCCCGCTCGTGAGCTGGCTCTTCCTGCGAGGGCGCTGCGCGAACTGCGGAAGCCCGATCGCCTTCCAATACTTTGTGGTGGAACTGGTGACAGCCCTTCTCTTTCTCGCCGTCTGGCTCCAATCGTCCTGGCCGGTGGCGATCGCGTATTGGGTTTTCGTTTCGCTGCTTCTGGTGGGAATCTTCATCGATCTCGAGCATTTCATCATTCCGGACGAAGTAACGATTGGTGGAACAATCGCCGGCCTGGTCGCGAGCTTTCTGGTCCCCGCCCTCATGGCTACGGAAGGAAGATGGAAGGCGCTCCTGACCTCGGCGCTTTCGGCGGCGCTGGGCTATGGGATTCTCTGGATCGTCCTCGAAGCTGGCAAAAAAGTTTTTGGGAAAAAGAAGATTCGGTTGCAGGCGCCCACTTCGTTTACCTGGACGCGCAAGGGCGACGACGCTGATTTCGTCGTGGGCGAAGAGCAGGGTTTGTGGAGCGACTATTTTTCACGAGAGAATGACCTTCTGGTTCTGCGCTGCGACGAAGCGGTCGTGGACGGTCGCAATCTTGGGAAAACGGATCTCCCATTTCATTACAACCGGGTGGAGATCAACGGTGAAGAAATGGTGCTCGATAACCTGGACCAGATCTCCGGCGTGGTGCGCGAACTTCAGATTCCGCGTGAAGCAATGGGCCGGGGCGACTTGAAATTCCTCGCCTCCATCGGTGCATTCTTGGGGTGGCGCGCGGTGTTATTCAGCGTTTTTGCCGGTTCGCTGCTCGGATCACTCGTCGGTCTGGCGACGCTGCTCATCGGCCGGCGGGTCTGGTCGGCGAAGTTGCCTTTCGGACCGTATCTCGCCTTCGGCGGGTTGCTTTGGATATTCGTCGGCGAATCGCTTCTGAGCTGGTACCTGAGCCTGATCAATCCGTAACGTTCCATCGGTGTGCTCACCAGGACGTTTGAAGTGCAACGTTTTAAGCATTTAGCCCTGGTAACATTTTAACTATTCAACTTTCTAATTGACCAACCGTCCCTGTCGCGGAATAACGCAGCGGTATCCGCCTTCGGCGGGCCATCCAGGAGCGGTTAATCCACACCGAGAGTTTCGACGGCGCTGTTCGCGCAGTAGGTCGCGTGCAGCGCATCGCTGATCTCGACCAGCCGTTCCTGAATCTGTTCCAGGTACTCGTGCAGGCCGAATTTGAAAATGTCGCCGATGGTAACGTAATCGAGGTCGGATCGGAGCCGTCCCGATAAGCGTTCCGCTTCGTTGGCGTAGTTCGCCTCGTGCGAGCCGGAGATCTGATGCAGTGCGGTGTCAAAATGATCGACGCTGAACCGGATCGAGCGGGGAAAGGTGGGATGCGTGATGATAAATTCCGCGACCCTCCACGGCGCCACCTGGCCGACATAGATTTTGCGATAGGCCTCGAGCGCGCTGCACGACTTTAGAACCGACATCCACTGAATCGTGTCCACGTTTCCGCCCACTTTCTCTCCGGAGGGAAGGAGGATGTGATATTTCAGGTCGAGAATGCGCGAAGTGCAATCGGCGCGCTCGAGGAGTTTCCCAATCCGGATGAAATCCCAGCCCTCTCCGTGGGTCATGGTGGCGTCGGTAACTCCCTGAAAGAGGTGCGACCCGGCAACAATCCGCTTGAAGAATTCGTAGGGACTTGTGCGGACCAGCTTTTTCGCCGTCTCACTTCTAACGAAGAGATAAAGACGATTAATCTGCTCCCACATTTCGCTCGAGATCTGTTCGCTGGTGCTGCGGGCGTTCTTGCGTGCAAGCGTCAAACAGGAATGAATGGAGTTTGGATTTTTTTTCTGGAGGCTAACGAAATCGATGGCCGCCTTTCCGTCCGGTCTGTCGTAGAGGGAGGTAAAAAGATCGTTTTCCTCGAGCGAGCTGATGATCGGATCCCATTGCGGTTGCGCATCGGTGCCGGTTGGATTCGTTAGGTCTAAGAGCAGTTGAAGGTTCACTTCCGCGATTCGGGCGTTGTTCTCCGCCCGCTCGATGTAGCGGCTCATCCAATAGAGGGAATCGGCGACGCGGCTAAGCATGGTTCCGGTGCGGAAAAAGAGCGGTGGAGCGGAGGGATTGAAGGAATGGAGTGGTGGAGTATTCGAGTAATGGGAAGAAGAAGTTCATCATCGCATTACTCCGTAACTCCATCACTCCACTGCTCCGTCCTCCGCCTCGAGAATCCAAGTGTCCTTACTGCCTCCGCCCTGGGAGGAATTGACGACGAGCGAACCGGCCTCGAGAGCCACGCGGGTCAATCCGCCTGGAATGATGGTGACTTTTTCCCCAGACAAGACAAAGGGGCGCAAATCGATATGCCGGCCCTGCATGTTCTCATCGCAAAAAGCAGGTGCGCGTGAAAGGGCGACGACCGGTTGTGCAATATAGTTTCGCGGATTTTTTTTGACCTTTTCCCGAAAGCGCTCGCATTCCGCTTTGGTTGCCTGCGGACCGATGAGCATCCCGTAACCGCCGCTTTCGTTAACCGCCTTGATCACGAGCTCGGGGAGATGATCGAGGATATAAGCGAGGTCTTCTTTTACGGCAGCAAGGTAGGTCGGAACATTGGGCAGGATGGCATCTTCGCCCAGGTAGTAGCGAATCATCTTTGGCACAAAATGGTAAACCGCCTTGTCGTCGGCAATCCCCGTCCCAATGGAATTGGCCAGACTGACATTTCCGTCCCGATACGCTTCCACCAGACCGGGCACGCCCAGACCGGAGTCTTTCCGAAAAACTTTCGGATCAAGGAAGTCGTCGTTGATCCGGCGATAGATGACGTCCACCGGCTTCAGACCCATGGTGGTGCGCATGAAAACTTTGCCGCCCTGGGCAACCAGGTCGCGTCCTTCCACGATCTCGATCCCCATTGAGCGGGCGAGAAAGGAATGTTCGAAATAGGCCGAATTATGAACGCCCGGCGTCAGGAGGGCCACGGTCGGTTCAGCCTTTTCATGGGGCGCGATATAACGCAGCGCGTTTAACAATTCCTGGCTGTAATCTTCGACCGGACGGACGCGATATTGACCCAGCAGACTCGGGAAGGTGCGCTTCAACGCCTGGCGATTCTCCATGACATAGGAAACGCCGGAAGGGCAGCGCGCATTATCCTCCAGCACCAGATACGTGCCATCCTTGTCGCGGATGAGGTCGGTCCCGCAAATGTGTATGTAAATGTTGCGGGGCACATCGAAGTGCATGAACTCGGGCCGAAAATGCGCTGCTTCCCAGACGATCTGCTTCGGAATGACGCCGTCCCGTAGAATATTTTGGGTATGATAGATATCGTGCAGGAACAAATTCAGCGCGGTGATTCGCTGGACGAGGCCGCGTTCGATCAAGTCCCATTCCGGCGCGGGAATGATGCGTGGGACGAGGTCGAACGGGAAAATGCGTTCGGTCCCCTGGTCGTCGTTGTAGACAGTGAAGGTGACGCCCTGGGTGAGAAAGGTGGATGCGGCCAGCGCGCGCTTGCGTTCGAATTCGGTGCGCTCCATTTCCTTGAAGCGCGCGAACAACTTGCTGTAATGAGGGCGCACTACGTCCGGCTCGGCGAACATTTCGTCAAAAAAATCTCCGACCTGATAGCCGGCGAAGAAGTCGCCCATGAAATCAGTCTGGCAGTGTGATACTTCGAATCAAATGGAAAACCGCCTCGGATTTTGCCCGCGAATCACGCGAAAGGAGAATTCTTTTTTGTCCGCGAATGACGCGAATCACACGAATGCAGAATCGGGAAATGCTGGGGAGCCCATGCGCTCTCGCCGAACCAATCCCCCTAGCTGTTGGACTTTGCCCGCACTAGGCTGCCGCAAGTCATAGTGACATGAGCGAACATGAATCGGCTTGCGCCCGGGTTGCCGCACAGTTTCCAGAGCGGTGGCTACGTGGCTATGTCGGGAGCAAACTGCGCCATGATCCCGTTTTTCCCGCGGCCTACGAGCTGTTTTGCGGTTCGGACAAGCCGATCCTCGACATCGGATGCGGTCTGGGTCTACTCGCTTTTTATCTCCGCGAACGTGGTTGCCGGCAGCCGATTCTGGGCCTTGATGTCGATGCGCGGAAAATTCGGCAGGGGCTCCGCATTGCGGAGCGGCGATATAAGGAGGTCGATCTTTGCCATCAGGATGTTCAGGAGCCGATTCCCGCTTTTTCCGGCGAAATCGCCCTCTTCGATGTGCTCCATTATCTGCTGCCGGCGAAACAAGCAGCGTTGTTATCGCATCTCGCCCCACGGGTTGCGCCGACTGGCGCGCTCGTTATTCGGGATTGTCCGCGTGACAATGGTGCGCGTTTCTGGATCACCTGGGCGGCGGAAAGATTTGCGCAGACCATTTCATGGAATCTGAACACCCCGCTTCATTTTCCATCGCGCGAGCTCATCAACGAACCATTCCGCGAAATTGAGTTCGAGCGCGAAAGCCGGCCGCTTTGGGGCGGGTTTCCGTTTAACAATCACCTGTTTGTCTTCAGGCGAACGAGCGCTTCGCCGGATCGAAAGCGCTGCGTAGGAACATCTCTCACCAAGGACACAAAGGAGCAGCACGGATGGGAAGAGTGATCCCCAACTCCCCCTCCGTGACCTTTGTGGACTTTGTGGACTTTGTGTGAGTTCAACTCCCCAACTGTTCCGGTTGCGGAATGACGCACCGGTATCCGCGTTCGGCGAGTCCGCTCAAGGTTAGTTGGAGGCACCGGGGATTGAATTCCGGATCCTTCGCTATCCGATGTCCTTCGTGGAGGAGGAGGATCCCTCCCGGTTTCGCGGTTCGCAGAATTCCTTTGGCCACGTTTGCCGGGTCGCGTCGCACAGTATCGAATCCCCGCGCGCTCCAGCCGACCAACGCCATCTTGCGCCGTTGCAGCTCGGGATGGACGAACAAATTCTTCAAACCGGCCGGAGCCCGAAAAAATCGCGCCGGACGATCTGGTCCACTTCGGAGCAATTCCGCGCAGAGATCGATCTCGGCGGCTACTCTCGATGGACCCGCCGCCCAGAACATTGCACTTGGGTGTGTGAAGGTATGGTTGGCGATCTCATGACCGCGACTGAGGATTTCTGTAATGAGGTGCGGATATTTTTCCGCGCGGGTTCCAATAACAAAGAAGGTCGCGCGCGCGTTGAAGCGCTCGAGCAGATCCAGGATTTTTGTGGTGTGCTCGGGCGATGGACCGTCGTCAATGGTGAGCCACACTTCTGGCTCGGTCGTTCGAAACGAGCGAAAGACTGGGCCCCACCACTGAGAATTTGGCACGAGCGTCGCGTAAAGGAGCAGAACATGGGAGACGAAGAGGGGTGCCAGCGCGATGACGAGATTGGTTCGGCCGAGATAGAGGGCGAGGAATGGCGCCACGAACGCAAATCCAAGCAGCGCGCGCCGCGTCCAGTTTGCGTTATTTTCCGGGACTACGGGCTGCATCGCTAAAAGCCAACACCAGAGCGGAAGCGAGGTTCATTGCCACCGCCAACAACCAGACGGTGCCCAGCTCGCGTATCCAGGGACTGCACTTGAGTAACTCGAAGGCCATCGCCGTCGTCATGATCCCCCAAAGAATGCTTTGGCCGCGGCGGTCTGGGATCGTCCGGAAAAGTCCGCACCAGCGAAGCAATTTAATGATGCTTGAGTTCAGATAAAGAACAAGCAGCCAGAAAATCCAAATCCAAAAGGCGAGAGCGATGAGGAATAGCGTGGTCAGCCAGACCGCGAGATCGAATGGGATGACCTGCACGGCGAAGAAAACGTAGTGAATTAAGTAGATGGCCAGGCCAATCAGCCACGCTTCGCGTCCGTTGCTCTCGCCGCGCCTGGCATCGCCACCGCGAAACAGCGCGATGACGCGGAGCAGGGAAAAATAGAACTGCGGCGGTCTCTTATTCATCGAATTGGAAACCCGGGGCGAAGGCAAACCATTGGTCCCAGCGCTCCGCGATCAATTGTTCCAGAACTTTTCGCCATTTTTCGACGGCTGGGGCGATGTCGTCCTCGCGGTTGCGTGCGCTCCGAGGGACGGCAATTGGTTCGCGCACGATAATCTGGTAGCTGCGATAACCCAGTCTGGCGATGAAGAGCGGATAGATTGGGACCTGCGCGACCTGGGCGAGAGCAAAGGGACCAGTCGGCAAGCGGACCTCCCGGCCGAAGAGTTGCGCCGGTATCGCGGCCAGACCACTGTCGGCCCGATCGCCTTGAATGGAAACGATCTCGCCGAGGCGAAGAGCATGGAGAAGGTCAAACGACAGCAAGGCGCCGGCAGTGTTGTAATCAACTTTGACGGCGCCTTCACCGCTCCGTTCGAGCGAAGCGCCAAGGTGTTGCGCGCTCCGCGGGTCCGGCTCGGGCGCCCGGACCACCCGGATTTCGCGATTGAATTTCTCCGCGAACAACGCGGCGCCCAAATCATAATTTCCCATATGGGCGGTCAACACGATGGCGCCCGGCGCGGCCCCGAGTTGATCGAGCCAGTTCGCGCCGATGATTTCATACGCGAATTCCTCTTTGATTAGCTTGTAGATTGCCGCCTCGGAGATCGTCCACGCATAGTTATGGAACGTGCGAAAAGCGCGCAAGTAATTCATCGTCCGCGAAGAATCCGGCAGGACGACGGCGAGATTGCCGAGAATGGCGCGCCGGGCGGGCGCGGCGAAAAAGAAAAAGAACAAGCTCCAGAAAAACTGAAGGACGGGGTAGAGGAAGAAAGGGACGTTAATCGTAGCCCAGTCCAGGTAATGGCGCCAAAAGACGCCGCGGACGGCGAAGCCTCGGAGCCAAGAGCGGGACGGAGTCATGCTTAACAGGTTAAAGGGTTATCCGGCCAACTGCGGAATTACAAGGTGCTGCGCATCGCCGTGTTCGTGAATGGTGATAGGTGAACTCCGAAAGCTTTCGCGAGCAGGTCGTGAATGGAGCAGAGGTGCCCGCGAATTACCCGCCTTCGTTATGTTTCGGCGCGGCAGGCGCGAATGGACGCGAATCAGACGAATCGAACATCCTCGGAAAATATTCGTGTCGATTCGCGTGATTCGCGGGCCAGAATCTCTTCTTTTTGTAGTTGTTTGATTTTTAAGGTTTTCCTGGGACTCGCCACGGCGAGCCCGTCAGGGCGGCGGCGGGTTTGGAAAATGGGGTTTGGGTTTTCGATCGCGGTGGCAGTGTTGAAGCGTAGTAACATGGAGCCGCAATGAACACCATTCCCGTTCAGCGCATCGACGCCCATGTCCACATGGTGGGGAATGGCGTTGCTGGTTCCGGCGGCTGGCTTCGTTTGAAAGGATGGCATCGTTGGCTTGCCGGTTTCATGCTGCGTCAGCTTGGAGTTCCAGCGAGCGCGCTCGCCGGCGATCTGGAGGCCACCTACGCCGGGCATCTCAGAAAACTTGTCTGCGAATCTTCGATGGATGCCGTGGTTCTTCTCGCGCATGAGCGGGTGCACGACCCCAATGGAACTCCGAGAGAGGATCTCGGTTCCATGTTCGTTCCGAACGACGTCGTGCTCGGGCTGGCGAAAAGCATTCCGGAATTTCTTCCGGGCGTTTCGATTCACCCGGCGCGGCCTGATGCGCTCGATGAGCTGGAACGCTGCCTCGAGGGTGGCGCGGTCCTGATGAAATGCCTTCCGAATTGTCAGAACATCGATTTTTCGGATTCGCGCTATCGGCCGTTTTTGGAACGAATGGCGGAAGCGCGTCTGCCCCTTCTCGCGCATACCGGCGGCGAGTTCACGATCCCGGTGATCAATGCGTCGCTGGCCGATCCGCGGCTGCTTCGCCTGCCCTTGGAATGCGGTGTGACGGTAATCGCGGCCCATTGCGCCACAAAGAGCGGCCTCTTCGATCGCGACTATTTCGATGCCTAGGCCGCGATGTTGCGCGAATTCCCAGATCTCTACGGCGACATCAGCGCGATGGTTTCACTGAATCGTTGCGGCCATTTGCCAGATTGTTTGCGGGATGAAATCGCGCCGCGGATTTTGCATGGCAGCGATTTCCCCGTCCCGGCGCTCGGGCATCGGCTTTGGCTGCAAGGAAGGATCGATCGTGCCACTTTTCGGCGTTGCCAAAGCATTGCCAATCCGCTGGAACGCGACTGGCAGTTCAAGCTGGCGCTCGGATTTTCTGATGAGATCGCGATGCGGGCGAGTAATCTGCTGCGCAGAGGCTCATGATTTTCTCGAACGCTCGATTCATTTTTCCGGATGGAATTCGCGACGGTCTTGAAATGGTCGTGGCGGACGGAAAAATCGTGGCAGTTCGCGAACGAACGGACGGTGAGGCGATTGATCTGAGAGGAAATTATCTCGCGCCGGGGTTCATCGATCTTCACCTCCACGGCGCTCTTGGTCGCGACACGATGGAGGCGTCGCCGGAAGCGTTCCGAACAATTTGCGCATATCACGCCACCGGCGGCACAACGTCGCTGTTATTGACGACTGTGACCGCGCCGATTCCGGAAATTGTCGATGTGTTGCGCGCGGTGAGAGACTCCGCCGGACGGATTGGACAAGTCGCGGGCGTCCACGTGGAGGGGCCCTTTATTTCGCGGGCGCGACGCGGCGCGCAACGCGATGAATTTATCCGCGATCCGGATCACGAAGCGGTGGATCAATTGCTCGAATATTCGGATGTAATAAAACGCGTCACGCTTGCTCCAGAGTTACCGGGCGCGCTCGGATTGATCGATCAATTGCGCGAGCGACATATTGCGGTGAGTGGCGGTCACAGCGATGCTACGGATGAAGCGGCGCGCGCGGGATTCGATCACGGGATGCGACATGTCACCCACACGTTTAACGCGATGTCGTCCGCGCGACGCCAGGGGGTGCACCGGGAGGCCGGGCTGCTGGAATTCGCCCTGAGCGAGCCGGGGATCCTATGCGAGCTGATCGCGGACGGTCACCACGTTTCGACTACCTTAATGAAGTTGTTGTATCGCGCGAAGGGTCCCAGCGGAATTTGCCTCGTGACTGACGCGACCGCCGGAGCGGGCTTGTCCGATGGTGCACGATTCTCTCTCTCTGGTCTTGATTGTGTTGTGAGTGGTGGTGTCTGCCTCCTGGCGGACCGTTCGGCTTTGGCCGGAAGTGCGTCGCGTATGATCGATCTGGTGCGCGTGCTGGTGAACGAAGTGAAAATTCCGCTGAATGAAGTGGTGAGGATGGCGAGCGCGAACCCGGCGCGTTCACTCGGATTGAAAACGAAAGGCAGACTCGAAGAAGGAGCCGATGCGGATTTTGTTGTGCTTTCGCCGGAGTTGGAGGTGGTGCGGACGGTGATTGCGGGAAACCGGATTGTGGAGACCGGAAAAATTGAAGCGATTTGATTAACATCGGCCTTCAGGCCGGTGAGCCGCGCTGGAGATCCGGGTAAGCCGTTTCAATTTCAACGGCTTGGACTCGCGCTATCCGCTGGCAAGAAGAGGGAAGCCGTTAAAATTGAAACGGCTACGCTCGCAAGGAGTGTTGGTGCACCGGCCTGAAGGCCGGTGTTAATGGAATGGCCTGCGGACCGTGCGTAACTGCTTAAGTCGCTGGAGGGGGGAGCTCCTGCTTAGCCTTCGGAGCTGAGGCGTGTCCTAAGGGAGATTTGGGACTTGCCTGGGATTTGGAGCTCACCACGCCGAGCCCGTCCATAAGGGCGGCTTGGGATTTGGGATTTCGATTGTGCATCAGCCAGCGCTTCGAGCACGAGCACGAGCACGAGCACGAGAACGAGGACGAGGAGATGACGATGATTAGAATCACCCTCCTTCGCCGAGCTTTTGCGGTGCGGACAGCGACAGAAGAAAGCGCGCGATATCGAGTGATGCGGTCGGCCGGCCGAGTTGACTGATGTTTTTTGACCACTCGCGCCATTGCGCCGCATCATTCGCAAACGCCTTTTGCACCGCTGCGATCACGGCGTCGTGGGTGGTGGCCACCACGCCTGAGTTGGTTTCGACAATGAATCGGGCGTTCCCCTCTTCCTGGCCCGGGATGATGTGGTTGATAATCATGGGACACGCGGCCGACATCGCTTCCTGGACAGTCGCCCCGCCGGCCTTGCTGATAACGAGGTGATTGGCGCGCAGGAGCCGGGGTAGCTCATCGCTCCAGTCCACGGTTTCGAATTCCTGGGTGACCGCGCGGCGGATCTTTTCCACGGAAACCTTTAGTCCGGCATTCCGGCCGACGGTGACGGTCAGCTGGATTTCAGGCAGCCCGGCGAGACGGCGGACCAATGCCGGGGCGGCTGAATTGGCTGCGTTGATTATGTAGAGGACGCGCCGACCGGCGGCATCGGAGGGAGGCAGCCGTAATTCGCCCGGCTGCGCGAAGACCGGGCTGACCGGAAAACCAAACGTCTTTATCTTTTCCGGAGGGATGCCGGCGTTGAGAAGGACCGCCGCGCTTTGCTCATTGGGCAGGAGAAAATAGTCGGCACTACAGCGATACCAGATCGCGTTGACGCTGATCGAATCGGTGATGACGACCACGCGTTTGTGTTGGGGAGCACCTTCCCAACCCAGGAGCTCATCGAGCATGTGCGAGTAGGCCGGATAGACCGATACGATTATATCCGGCTGAAAACGCGCCAGGATCCGGGCCAACTGGTTTTTCAGCGCGAAAAAAACCCGGAAATCGCCCGCAAATTTTCCCTGCCGATCGAGCCACCGGTAAATCACCCGCCAGACTCGCGGAGTGCGATTAATCATCCCCAGGTAGAGCACGCGGGCCCAATCATTCCCGGGGCCATACGTCTCGGCGAATAGATCATGCAGCTCCACCTGCGCCCCGGCGAGCAAGACTTTGCGAAGGCCATCCCGGATGCCACGGGCGGCGCTGTTGTGTCCTTCGCCGAACCCGGCGGTCAGGATCAAGATCTTTTTCAAAACTCGTTAGGCCGGGAGGCCCGGCGGAAGTTGCCGGAGAGTTTAATGGATATTTGCTTCCGGCAAAGTAAACTCTGCGCGCAGATGAAACACCTCAGGTTCGTCGGACGAATCATCCGGCGCGTGGTTTATGAAACCGCCACGGATACGACGACGGGATTGGCGGCCCAGATGGCGTATCAATTCCTCTTTACGCTCGCCCCCGGCCTTCTCTTTCTCTGGCATTTGCTCAGCCTCTTCGGCACCGACCCGGCGAAGCTGCACCAGATGATCGAGATTCTGAAAAACTTTCTGCCGGCCGATCCGAAAGTGCAGGAGATCATCGATTCGCTGGTGGCGAACATTGTTGTGACCGGTTCGACCGGAACGCTGGTGAACTTCGGGATCTTCTTTGGTATCTGGCTGGGCACGATCTTCATTTCCACGATCTCGCATGCCCTCAGCCGCACCCACGGCGTCGTGGAAGATCGCAACTGGTGGTCCAAGTACATCATTTCTTTTTTTCTCGTCTTCTGGTTTGGAATCACCATCTTGTTTTGTTTCAATGCGATGGTTTTTGGCGAAACTCTCGCCGGCATCGCTGAGGTCAATTTCCAATTAACCATCCGGCTTCAGGAATGGGTCGCATTCCTGAGTTTGCCGCTGACCGCGGTGGCGCTGGTTGGCCTCGCCCTCGCGCTCTATCTCTTAACACCGGAGGATTATCTGACCATCCGACAGGCTTTGCCTGGCGCCGTTTTCTTTTCGATCGGCTGGATCATCGTGACCAAGCTTTTCCAGTTTTATGTCGCAAAGTACGATCGGTATAACCCCACCTATCTCGCTTTGGCATCCATCATCGTCCTGATGACCTGGATGTATCTGACTTGCTTGCTTTTGCTCCTGGGCGGGAAATTGAATGCCATTCTCCGTCGGGAACGTGAGCGCGCGGCTCATCACGCGGCGGTCACGCCACAGCCCGCCTGACTCCGAGAGCTTTCGCGAGTTGATCACATATTCGTTCCCGTTACGCTCGGCCGCCGTGATTCGTTTTCGCGTTCTTCTGGGTACGGCTCTGGCCCTCAGCGCGATCGTTGCCACCTTTGTCAGCGCGCAGCTGACCGATGAAGAGAAAAAGAAGCAGGACGCCCGCACCAAGGCGCGCGAGGAGATGCATGCGGTCGCTTCACCGACGCCGGCGGACACTCCTGAGCCGAAGGCGAAACCAAAGCCCGCGAAGCGCAAAGCCAGGAGCAAGAAGAAGCCTGCTCCCAAGCCGAAACCGGCCGGACAGCGGGCGGCGGGGAAGAGTCCCACACCCGAACCGGACGAATCGCCTGGCCCGAAGAGCAAGGCGAAATCTGGAGCAGGAAAAACCAGCGAGGAGGACGAGACGCCGAAGCCAGAGAAGACGAAGAAGACCGAGCCGGGCGAATCTGCGGAACCGGCCAGAAAGCCTGAGGCCAGAAAGAGTCCCACACCGGAACCGGACGAATCGCCTGGCCCGAAGAGCAAAGCGAAATCTGGATCAAGGCAATCCGGTGAAGAAGGCGGGACACCGAACCCCAAACCCACGAAGAAGGCTGACCTGATCGAATCTCCGGAGTCGACCAAGAAACCTCACGCCAGGAAAACGGCAATACCGGAGCCATCGCCGACGCCGAAGCGAAAGGCGAAACGTGGAATAGCGAAGTCAGGCGATGAGGATGAGGCTGCGGTCGCGGCTTCAAAGGAGAAGCAGTCCAGGAAAACTGGTGCCAGGAAAAGCCCAACGCCCGAGCCGGAGGAATCGCCGGCGCCTGCACCCAGCGCAAAGAAAAAAACCAAGGCGACGAACGAGCCGGAGCCAAGACCCAAACGGATTGAAAAGGCTGAGCCGGCGAAAACGCCTGGGGCAGGAGAGAAGCCGTTTAGGGGCGCCCCAGAACCAACCCGGGCTCCGACGCCAGAACCGCCAGCGCGACCTCGTCCGGTCCTCCCTTCTCCTGTGCCTCAGGCGGCCCTACCCTCCGATATCACAATTGAAAAATCCGGCCTCGAAAAAGAACAGGGGATCGAGCCGCCGCCCCCCCCTCCACCGCAGCGTGGTCTCTGGCCGTGGTCCCGGCAGCCGGTCAATTATCGTTATCTCACCAGCGCGACCATCGACGCGATCCGGAGAGCGCCGGTGCAGCGCGCGCGCTGGAAATTCATCATCGTGCACAACAGCGGGACCCGGCAGGGCAACGCGCGAGCTTTCGATTATTATCACCGGAAGATTCGGCGAATGCAGAATGGGCTGGCCTACCATTTCGTCATTGGAAACGGAACCTCGTCGCGCAACGGTCAGATCGAGATTGGAGATCGCTGGCGCCGGCAGATTAACGGTGGCCATGTTCACAGCGATTATATGAACAATATCGGACTCGGCATTTGTCTCGTGGGCGATTTCAATCGCGATCAACCGACGCGCGCGCAACTGGAAGCGTGTGAAGAACTGATTCAGTATCTGCGGGAGCGCTGTGGAAAAAGCGATGGACGTGCGCTGATCGTGCGGCCACATCGGGAAGTAAATCCCCCGAGATGGGCGACTGATTGCCCGGGCGACGCGTTTCCCTACGGCTGGTTTGGGCGATTCCGGTAGCGGTGGAGGGGGAAAGGGTTAAAGCGTTGCCGTGGGTGACAATCGCGCGATGTGACGCTGCCACCGTGTAACGATCGATCTCTGCAACACTCTAATGAACCTCGCAACGAGCGTTCACTCGGATAAGGGCCTGATGATTCTGCACCCATCAAACCTGGAATCCGCGCTCGCAGTGCTGCGCGACCTGTCATTCGGAGGGACGTGCTTCCGCGCGTCCCAAACGTACCTCGAACGAAGAGAGGGCCCGGACGCGCGGAGGCGCGTCCCTCCGACAATGGCGTCTGAATTCTTAATCCGTTGCCAAGCGCAAGAGCGTAGAGGATATGAACCACTCCGTTTTTATGACGCCGGTAAGAATTTGGCTGGGCTATCCATATCCTCTGGGAGCGACGTGGCTCGGCAACGGAGTGAACTTCGCCCTCTTTTCCGAGAAGGCGACCTCGGTCGACCTCTGTCTCTTCGATAATCTCGACGCGCCGCAGGAAAACATCCGTATTCCGGTGACGGAGCAGACGGACCAGGTCTGGCACGTATTTTTGCCCGAGGTGCGGCCCGGTCAACTCTATGGCTATCGTGTTTATGGACCGTACGATCCAGAACGCGGCTTGCGTTTCAACAGTTCGAAGTTGCTGATCGATCCCTACGCGAAGGCGATCGCGGGGCAGGTGAATTGGGCGGACGAGATGTTTGGATATGCCGTCGGGGGCGCTGGGGAGGATCTGGCTCGAGATTTTCGCGAAGACGCCTGGGGCATGCCGAAGGCGGTCGTGATTGATGGCGATTTCGATTGGCGGAACGACCGACGGCCCGGCACGCCGTTGCACAGTACGGTCATTTACGAGATGCACGTGAAGGGCTTTACCAGGCTCTGTCCCGATGTCCCGACTGAGTTACGCGGGACCTACGCCGGGCTGGGCAGCGCCGGCGCCATCGAGTATCTGAAAGAACTCGGTGTGACGGCGGTCGAACTTCTGCCGGTGCACGCGCATATCGACGACAAGGTTTTGATCGATCGAGGGCTGCGCAATTACTGGGGTTATAACACGATCGGCTTCTTTGCGCCGGAAGCACAGTACTCGAGGAGTGGGGCGATGGGCGAGCAGGTTTCCGAGTTCAAAGAGATGGTGCGCAACCTGCACGCGGCCGGCATCGAAGTGATTCTCGACGTGGTATACAATCACACGGCCGAAGGAAATCACCTGGGCCCAACGCTCGGTTTTCGTGGGGTGGATAACCTGGCTTATTACCGCTTATCACCGGATGACCCACGGTTGTACATGGATTTCACCGGGACTGGAAACACCTTCAACCTGCTCCACTCTCGCACCCTCCAACTCGTCATGGACAGCCTGCGTTACTGGGTGAACGACATGCATGTGGACGGTTTCCGGTTCGATCTCGCCTCCACTCTCGCGCGTGATGACCGAGGGGTGAACAAAATGCACGCTTTCTTTGAGATCATTCACCAGGATCCGGTGCTTTCGCAAGTGAAGCTGATCGCGGAGCCATGGGATATCGGCGAAGGAGGGTATCAGGTCGGAAATTTTCCGGTCTTGTGGGCGGAGTGGAACGGCAAGTATCGCGATGAAGTAAGGCGCTTTTGGAAAGGCGACGAAGGGCGTGTGGGAGAAATCGCCTACCGTTTTACCGGGAGCCCGGACCTTTATCAACAAAGCGGGCGCCGCCCGGACGCGAGCATCAATTTCGTCACGTCACACGACGGATTTACTTTGAACGATCTCGTCAGTTATAACGACAAGCACAACGAAGCCAACGGAGAAAACAACCGCGACGGCGACAACACTAACAACTCCTGGAATTGCGGGGTTGAGGGGCCGACCGATGATCCCGAGATCAACAGGTTGCGTGCACGGCAGCAACGAAATTTCCTGACCACCCTCCTTCTCTCGCAGGGCGTGCCGATGCTTCTCGCCGGCGACGAATGGGCCCGGACGCAGAACGGAAACAACAATGCCTACTGCCAGGACAATGAACTGAGCTGGCTCTCCTGGGAGCACAATCCCGAGCAAAAGGAGCTGCTGGAATTCACCAAAAAATTGATTCGACTCCGGCGTGATCATCCGGTTTTCCGGCGCCCGAAATTCTTCCAGGGCCGCCGAATCAGCGGATCGGAGATCAAGGACGTGATGTGGTTCAATCCGGGTGGCAGCGAGATGAGCGATGAGGAATGGGTGTCGCCTTTTGTGCGGTGCCTCGGAATCCTCTTGAGCGGCGATACCGTCGACGTGCTTGCTTTCGAGGGAGAGCCGATTCGAGATGAAACGTTCCTGTTTCTCATCAACGCGCACTTCGAGCCGATCACCTTCGTCCTGCCCGGGGAGGAACATCTCGATTGGATGCTGATCATCGATACAGACCGGAAGCATGGTTTTCTGCCGGAGCCGGCGAAGTTTGCTTCGGGCGACGATGTGGAAGTGATCGGGCGTGGAATGAAGTTGCTCAGACTGGCGTCGGGCGCACAGGCGCGGGCTCGCCACGAATCCTGGAAGAAACGCCAGGTGCAACTGCCGCATGAGCCAGAGCCAGCCAGCGCCCTGAAAACTGTCAACGCACCAGCTGAGGAAGTTTGACTGGCCAAAGCTTTCTGGCCGGAGCGATGGCACTAAATCGACCGCAGGATGAGCTGTTTGGTTGTCGAAAAGTGAGAGGGCATCTAGACTCCCGTGACGCAATCGCAGGGCGACGAGCGAATTTACTTTGCGATCAAGACTTCTGACGAAAGTCTGCCGACAGTTCCATGACATCCACATCTCTTATCATCGTGACCGATCGCGGCAGTCTCAAGGCCTACAAAGTGACCGAGACTCCAAACCGCGGCCCCCATCTGCAACTGGTGCAGGCCTTCGATACGACGGACGCGCACGGACGTTATCAGGACAAGCTCACTGACCAGGCTGGCGCTTTTCCCAGCGGCGCGGCTCCCGGGCAAATGAATTCCGTGGCGGAACGGACCGGAATGGAAACCGAAAACGATCGGCGCATTTGCAAGCAACTTGCCGATAGTATTACCGAAATCGCCGAACGGGACGGAAAGAGGGGTTGGTCTTTTGCGGCCCCGGCTTCAATTCATTCCGCGGTCGTGGAGCTCCTCCCGGCGACTATTCGCGACAAGATTGTCGAGCAAGTGAAATCCGATTTGGTGAAAATCGAACCGGCGAAATTACCCGGACATTTTCGCTCGTTAAGGCCGGAGTAGGCCTTGAAGGTGGCGACTGCTGGTTTTTCGCGCCTCGCCGTTCCCGGGAGTTCGGAAACTGTCGATTCACGCGACAAGATGGCGTATTGTCCCGAATAACTATGCAACTGCCAGTAACCATTGCCTATCGCGGCGTCGAGAAGTCGGAGGAGATAGACCAGCTTATTTTGGAAAGAGCGGCCCATCTCGAAAAATTCTGCGATCACATCAATCGATGTGACGTCGCCATTGAGCAGCCCAATCATGCGCACCACAAAGGAAACCAGTTTCGAGTGCGAATCGATGTCACCGTGCCGGGTCACGAACTCGTCGCCGACGAAAAGCAGTTGGACAGCGGCGCGCATGCCGCGCTGACCAAAGTTGTCCACGACGCTTTCAAAACGATGGAGCGCCAGTTGCGCCAACTTGTCCAGAAGCAGCGCGGCGAGTAGTGTGGCTTGAGATAGGGGCACCGGCCTGAGGGCCGGTGCTAATGAAATGACCCGTCCGGGCTTTGCGTAACTGCCTGAGTTGCTGGAGGGGCGACGGACAAGCGGCGGTTTACAAACCGCCGTCTTACAAATGCGGGCGGTTTGGAAAGCGCCCCTCCTTGATCGCGGCGAGGCATCGCGCGGAATCGATAGGCCGGCGCGAGCCGGCGTTTTCGAGGACGAGGACGAGCAGCGGAAACCGGATTGCGCAGAGGCTGGAAAGCTTGAAGCAATTTAATTAACAGCGGCCTTTAGGCCGGTGATCCTCGCTTGAGGTGGACGCCAGCCGTTTCAATTTCAACGGCTTCATCTCCTTGAGGTGCGCCTCCTGGAATCTAGGCCGGGGCGCCGCTCAAACCTCCGGGAAGCGGAGGCACCTCTGGAGCCACCACTACCTGCTTGGGTGGCTTGTCCGCCATCTTCTGACCGGACGCGGGTGGGGTGGGACCGGGCGGCGGATTGATCAGTCGTCCGTGCTCCATGATTTCCTTGATCTGCGCGCCGTCGAGCGTCTCGTATTCGAGCAAGGCTTTCGCAATTACTTCAAGCGTCTGGCGATGGGTCGTCAGCGTTGTTCGTGCGGTTTGGTAGGCGTCATCGATCAGTTTGCGCACTTCCCCGTCGATTTGCTCGGCCGTCGCTTCGCTGTAATCGCGGGCCCGCGAAATATCGCGGCCGAGAAATACGTAGTCCTCGTGCTCGCCGTATTCGACCATTCCCATTTTTTCGCTCATGCCCCATTCGCAAACCATCCGACGTGCGATGGCGGTGGCGGTCTTGATATCGCCTCGAGCGCCATTGGTGACATCGCCAAAGACGATTTCTTCCGCAACCCGCCCGCCCATGCCGACGGCGAGACCGGCGATCAATTCGTTTTTCCGATTGGTATATTTATCCTCTTCGGGCAGCCACATGGTTGAGCCGAGGGACGGTCCGCGTGGGATGATGGTGACTTTGTGGAGCGGCTCGGTGTACGGAAGCAACTCCAGGAGCAAGGCATGCCCGGCCTCGTGATAGGCGGTATTTGTTTTTTCCTTTTCGCTTAGCGCCATGCTGCGGCGCTCTTTGCCCCAGCGAACTTTGTCGCGCGATTCTTCGAGTTCCTTCAGCGTAATTCCTTTCAATCCGCGCCGCGCCGCGAGCAGCGCCGCCTCGTTGATCACGTTCGCGAGTTCCGCACCCGAATAACCAGGGGTGCCGCGCGCCACGACCTGAAGATCGACGCCTTCGGCCAACTTCACTTTCTTCGAATGCACCCGCAGAATTTCTTCGCGGCCCTTCACATCAGGCAAATTGACCGTTATCTGGCGATCAAAACGACCCGGCCGCAGCAACGCCGGATCGAGGACGTCCGGCCTGTTTGTCGCGGCGATGATGATAACGCCTTCCTGGGTGTCAAAGCCGTCCATCTCAACCAGAAGCGCATTGAGGGTCTGTTCGCGTTCATCATGGCCCCCGCCGACTCCATGCCCGCGATGGCGTCCCACAGCGTCGATTTCGTCGATGAAAATGATGCAGGGCGCGGATTTCTTCCCCTGCTCGAACATGTCGCGAACCCGCGATGCTCCGACGCCAACGAACATTTCCACGAAGTCCGATCCGCTAATGGAGAAAAACGGCACATCTGCTTCGCCGGCGATGGCCCGCGCAAGGAGCGTCTTGCCGGTGCCCGGAGGACCCACGAGAAGGACACCCTTGGGAATGCGTCCGCCGAGTTTTTGAAATTTCTTGGGATCGCGCAAAAATTCGACAAGTTCCTGCACTTCATCCTTGGCTTCCTCGACACCCGCCACGTCCTTGAACGTGATTTTGTTCTTGTCGCGGGCGAGCATGCGCGCTTTCGACTTACCGAAGTTCAACGCGCCTTTGCCGGCCATGCGGATTTGCTGGCGAAAAAGGAAATAAAGCACGAGGAGGAAAAGCGCGATCGGCAGGAAGCCGACGAGCGTTTGGGCCATCAGGTTCGACTCCATCTTGATGGCCGGCTGAATATTAGCCTTCGCCAGGCGCTCCTGGAGGTCTGTGTTGTAATTCAAAAAGACGGTCGTGCGAAAAAGCACCGGCTGTGCGGCGGCGGGCCCCACGCCTTGTTTTAAGTAATAGCCGCGCAAAGTCTGGGTGGGCCGGCCTTCCTCGACCACCAGCTGAAGCGGGTAGTTTTTGTCGGACGCTATTTGCTTATTTTCGAGAAGCTCGAGAAACCGATTAAAGGGGACGTCCTCGACGTTTGCATAGGCGCCGCCGCGGAAGAGAACCGCGAGGCCGATTAGCGCGAAAGCAATGGCGATCAGGACAACGCCACGCCAGTTGAAACTGGGCTCGTTTCCGCGAGGTTTGTTCTCCTTTTGAGAGTTGCGATCAGGTTGAGACATAAGGCTTGGAGCACACTGCCAGCGAGTCGCGAAAAGGCTAACATGAAGGCTTTGGCATTGCAAAGCAGGAGCAAGGCCATGCCCACAGTAATGGCTATGGGAAATCCCCAAACCCGGGGCCCAAATCCCAACCAATCCCAAAAGCCAATGCCTGGGCGTGGGTTGGCAAAGTCCAAAGTTCAAATCCCAAGCAATGACCAAAGCCAAACCAACGGGCTATGACCGAGCCAAACTGCAAGCGCCTCGTTATCAGGCGATCGGATTGATGGAGCCGCGTCCAATCGGTGTTTTGAATATTTTGAATTTCTTGGGAATTCCTTGGGATTTGGGATCTTGAACTTTCTGGACGAAGTTCGGTGCAATTGCGTTGCTGCGGCCGTGCGGTAATTTTGACCCGCAAGTTTCTGAAAGATGACGGCCCTGAACCTAGTCGCAGACAAAATCGATCGCGCTGTGCAGCGCGTGACGCCACTTGCCTACAGGATCCAACGAAGGAGCCGCCGCTGGATGCGCCGCGCTCTTCGTAAGCCACGCAGTGTTTCGGAAGGGCCGAATCTGTTGCCGCTCCTCATTCAGGTGCTGGCCAGCTTTTCGAAAGCGGATGGCGTCTTGCTCGAGGAGGAAATCGATTCGAGCCTCGGCTTCCTTCGTTACGATTATCCGGAAGCGGTCTATTCGGAGCTGCGGCTGCTCTTTCGGCAGGCACTTTACGAGCAACAGGATCTCTCCGCGATGGCGCAGAAGCTGTCGGTCGAGCTCGGGACCGATCGCAAGATCATGCTGGGGGTGCAGCTGTACGACCTAATTTCGCAAGCCGGCCTGAAGCAGGAACAGGTCGTCGCCTTTTACTCATTCATGTCGCAGCTCGGCATGGCCGCGCAAGCCATCGATATCGTTTATCAGTTGAACGCGTCGGAGGACTCCGACGCTTCCATCTACCAACGAGGCGCGTCTCCCCTTGAATCGCTTTCCTTCGGAACAAACAGCGCTGCTGACGTCACCCTGAAAAGCCTGAGCGGGAGCGATCGGCTCCTCGCTTTTCGTTATCACGATTTGATTCTGCTCAAGAACTACACCGGACAGACGATCTCCGTTCGCGGCCGGCCTCTCTTGCGCGGTGGCTTTTGCCGCATCTATCCCGGGCAACGGATTTTGGTCGGCGATCAATTCCTCACCTATCAGGAGCTGGCCGCCTATTTCAACGCGAAGAAAAATGTCTCGCTCCCTCAAATCTTCGTGCGCGTCCACAAGGACGCCGATGAAGTGCAATTAGAACGGTCGCGCTCGAGAGAAAGCGCGCTGGAGGTCACCTTTGGTTTGAAGGTGCGGGTAAAAGCATTGCGTGACGTGGACGCTGTTCTAAACAACGTGACGCTGAAGTCCGGCACGCAGGTGGAAGCGACGCTCGAAGATAAGATCGTTTTTCATAACGACAGCGAGATGGACCTCCTTGATCTGCGGCGTCGTGCCCGGGCCATGGGCGGCCGTTTTCAGCTCAAGGCGTCCAAGTCCGAATATCTCGTCTCGAACAATCCGAGCTTGCTCGAGGAAGACGACATCCTCCTCTCACCGGGAACGAGTGGCGATGTCTTGCTCAAGATTCTGTGCGATTACGACAAACGCGTCGGCACCCTGGAAGTGATTGACGCGGATCGGCCGATCATGGTGGGAGAGACACCCGTTCGCGGGACCGCGCCGCTCCAGGATGGCGACACCATCCGCATCGATGTCGGACAGTTTCTGCGTTGCAATTTTTCCGAGCGAATCATTGAGGAAGAGCGAAACATCATCCGGTCGCTCGAGGTGGTGGACGTGAACCATCGCTTCACCAATTCCGAAGTCGCGCTCGAAGGCATTTCCTTCATGGTAAATCGCGGTGAACTCGTCTGCGTGATGGGCGCGAGCGGTTCTGGCAAGAGCACACTCATGAAGGTCCTGGGCGGACAGCTTCAGCCGACGCAGGGACAGGTGCTTTTGAACGACCGGTCGCTCTACCAGAACCTGGACCAGCTCAAGGGCTACATCAGTTACATTCCGCAGGAAGATGCTTTCGACGAGCACCTTACGATCGGAGAAAATCTGCAGTTCGCCGCCGCGATCCGCGCGCCGCACCTCTCGGGCCGGGATCTGACCCGCCGGTTGGAAGGTAAGTTGATCGAACTCGGGTTGAATGAACGGCGCGATAGCATTGTCGGGAGCCCGGTGAAGAAAACCTTGAGCGGCGGCGAGCGAAAACGGCTCAATATCGGCCTCGATATGATCGGCTCGGCGGATGTTTATCTTTTTGATGAGCCGACGTCCGGGCTTTCGTCGAAGGATTCCGAACACGTGATCGAGATCATCCGCGCGCTCGCGCACAACAAGATCATCATCGTCACCATCCACCAGCCCAGTTCGAAGCTGTTCCAAATGTTTCACAAAGCGATCCTGTTCGACAAAGGCGGGCGCCTCGTTTTCTTCGGCACGCCGACCGACATGCTGCGTTACTTTGCCGAGGCCGAGCATCAGCATCAATTTGGGGCCGAGCTTGGTGCCTGCCCGTCGTGCGGAACGACCCGGCCGGAGTTCATTTTCGATGTGCTGGAGACGCCGCTTCGCGATATCAGCGGCGACGTCATCTACGAGGAAAACACCCGGGGACAGCTCATCGCGGCCCGGCGCTATTCTCCGGAATTCTGGCGGGACAAATATGAGGCGTTCCGTCTGATCCAGGACGTCAAACAGGTCTCTTTGCGTCGCGGTCCGCTGCCGGCGCTGCCGGCGGCGCCGGCCACCAGGAAGCGATTTTTCGGCCGGTGGCGGGATGAATGGACGCAATTGCGAACGCTGCTCAGGCGCTCCTTCATGAGCAAACTTCGCAACCGCGCGAATCTGGTCATTACCATCGGCGTCGCGCCGGTCCTGGCGCTGCTTATCTCCACTCTTTTGCGCTACTCCGACAGCGGTCACTACGATTTCGCGTCGGCCTATCACATCCCGACGTTTCTTTTTCTTAGCCTGATCGTGGCGATGTTTCTGGGCCTAACAAATAGTGCGGACGACATCATACGGGATCGCGCGGTTCTGCAGCGTGAACGAAATTTGAACGTCAGATTGCCGTATTATGTGTTCTCGAAGTTTGTCTCGCTCGGTTTCTTCGCGCTTTTTCAGTGCATCCTCTTTGTCTTGATCGGGAATTACGTCCTGGCGATCCGGGGGATGTTCTGGATCGATCTTGGCATCATGCTGATGACCGCGATGGGCGGCGTGGCCCTGGGGCTGGTTATCTCGTCGCTCGTGGCCGATCCGAAGACGGCGGCCAACATCGTCCCCCTCGTTCTGATTCCGCAGATCATCATGGGCGGAGCGCTGATTAAGTATGAGGATATGAATCGCAACCTCGCGCTGGTCTACACTTTCAGCCGCTGGTTTTCCGAACATCCTGATACCGAGCGAGGGAAGAAGATGAACAGCAGACTGCAGGTGCCCTTCGTCTGCCAGTTTATCGCGATGCGCTGGTCGTATGAAGAGATGGTGGTGGCCCAGGCGAAGCTCAACCCGCTGACGCTTCGACAGGAGCGGACGCAGGATAAGATCGATCGTCTCGTGGCCCAACGGGAAGAGAGTCCTGAAGCGACCAGGAGGTTAAACGAATTGAAGGAAACGCTCGCAGTCCTTTCCGGTTTGGAAGCCAAGACTCCCGATGAGCTCGATCGCTATCTTGTGCTCATCGACCAGGTTTTGAATTCGAAAAGGCCATTCGACCGCGAGCTTTTCAAAGATGCGGCCGGTCCGGTGACGGCCGAGCAGCTTTATGTGAACCAGAAGGTTTCCGATCTTATCTCGAACGCGGAGATGGAGCAGAGCGATTACCGTCGCGGCGGGAAGCTGAATGTTTTCTTCGGTGAAGAAAAACGGTACCTTGGGATGAAGGTAAACGTTTTTCTGTTCAATACGATCGTGCTGCTCGGATCGACAGTTGCTCTGCTCGGCGTGCTCCACTGGATTCTGCGACGACAGCTCCAGGTCCGCCGGAGCTAGCGGTCCCGTCTGCGCGGCCTCGGGATGACAAGCAAGAGATTCGCGATTAGGAATGTCGCATGAGCACGCGAAAGAAAACAAAATCCGAAACTCGCCTGATCGTCGCGGCGAGCGAGCACGATCCCGATATGCTTTATGCCACACGGTTCTTCGTGCCGGACCCGTTTATTTTTCTCGAGCAGAACGGCCGGCGGACCATCGTGCTGAGCGACCTGGAGATCGATCGTGCACGCACGCAGGCGAAAGCCGACGAGATCGTTTCTTTGAGCCAGTTCGAGCGCGACTTGCAGGGCACGCGGAAGAAAGCGCCGCCTTTTGAACAGGTGATGTCCCATTTTTTGCGAAAGCGCGGAGTGCGCTCCGCGGTGGTCCCGGCGAATTTTCCGCTCGGCTACGCGAACGAGCTGACGCGCCAGAAGATTCGGGTGCGTGCGATCAATGGACTTTTTTGGCCAGAACGGGAAGCCAAGTCTGAAGCGGAGTTAAAAGAGATGCGACGGGCCCTGGCCATTACCGAGAAGGGCCTGGCGCGCGCGATGGAAGTGCTGGCGGCAGCGAAAACCGGTCCGGGGAAAAATCTCACCTGGTCGGGACGCACTTTGACCTCAGAAATCCTTCGCGCCGAAATCGACTCTGCGGTCCTGCGCGCCGGGGGACTGCCGGCAAATACGATCGTGGCTGGCGGCGATCAGGCCTGTGATCCGCACGAGCGGGGCTTCGGCCCGCTCAAACGGGATTCGCTCATCATTCTGGACATTTTTCCGCGCGACGCCAAGAGCGGTTATTACGGCGACATGACGCGAACCGTCGTGCGCGGACGAGCCAGCGAGGAACAGCGGCGGCTTTGGGAAGCGGTGCGCGACGGTCAGGCACTCGCTCTCAAGAAGATGAAGCCTGGTGTCGATGGACTGAAACTGCACAATGAAGTGAAACAGCTTTTCACCGATCGAGGGTACCCGACCGAAGTGCGCAACGGCCGGCAGGTGGGATTCTTCCACGGCACCGGCCACGGCCTTGGGCTCGAGATCCACGAGTTTCCGCGTTTCCAAAAAACGATCTTCAAGCCGGGACAAGTGCTGACGGTCGAGCCGGGTCTCTATTATCCGGGAATTGGGGGAGCGCGGCTGGAGGATGTGGTCGTCCTGACGAAGAATGGAACCAGAATGCTGTCGCGTTTCGAGAAACGGCTGGAAATCTGAACAAACCTTCTCATCAGGCGTCTAACCTTCCAAACAGTGAAGCTGAGCGAAGCGGAGCGAGGTCGAAGAATCTCAAAACTGGAGAGGTTTTTCGAGTTCGTTTCGTTATTTTACACTCAGATCATTAGGACGCGGTAAACGACTTTCATCCTATGCTTTCATACTATTACGGAGTGGGAATGTTCTACGGGAACAACTGGCTCTTGCTGGTCGGTATCCCGTTGATCATCGGACTGGTTGCGCAATTTCGCGTGAGCCGTGCTTTCAAAAAATGGGGCGAGGTGCGCGCCAGCTCGAACATTACCGGTGCTGAAGCCGCCCGCGAGATTTTGCAGGCGGCGCAGATCAACGACGTCCAGGTGGTAGAGATCAACGATTACCTGGGCGACCACTACGATCCGACAACCAAGCGGCTGTGCCTGTCGACGAACGTTTACAACACGCCGTCGGTGGCGGCGCTGGGAATTGCGGCTCACGAGACGGGCCACGCGATTCAGCACGCCAAGGCCTACGCACCGCTGAAAGCGCGCATGGCCATTGTCCCCGTCACGCAGATCGCCTCGCGGATGCTGCCGTTCATCATTTTCGGGGGCTTCATTTTCCACCTGACCGGCCTGATCACTCTTGGCATTTATTGCTACATGATCCTGCTGGCCTTCCAGTTGATTACGCTGCCGGTGGAGTTCGACGCTTCGCGCCGGGCGAAAATCATCCTGCAACAGATGGGCATTGTGCAACCGGGCGATGAAGTCGTGGGGGTGAACAAGGTGCTGAACGCGGCCGCCCTGACTTATGTGGCAGCGTTCATTGCCACGCTCGGCAATCTGCTCTGGCTCATGTCGGTGCGCGATCGCCGCTGATGTCTCCTGGTGAGCCGAAAGAAATGAATCCCGCCATCGCCTTACCGTCTCCGCGTCGCTTTACCGATTTGTTGTCGTCGGGCCTTCGGTCGCGTGGTAAGCCTAAGGGGAACGCGATGGAACAGCCGAGATCTGATGAAGACAAGCAACTGGTCTCGCGCACGCAGGGTGGGGAAGCGGGCGCGTTTGATGAACTCGTCGTCAAATATACGCCCAGACTTTATGGCCTCGTCTACAACATGACGTCGAATCACGAGGACACGAACGATTTACTCCAGGATGTTTTTTCGAAGGCGTACAAGTCCATCGGCGGCTTTCGAGGCAAATCGTCTTTTTACACATGGATTCACTCCATCGCAGTAAATATGACGCTGAACTTTCTGAAGAAACGGGGCCGTCGCTTTCATCTCAGCCTCGATGACGTGGATGCGAGTATTCAGAACGATAAAGAGTTCCTCGAGCTCACGGCCACGAGCAGCCCAGTGCGCGAAGCGGACCTCTCCGAACTCCAGCGAAGATTGAACGAGGCGATGATGAAACTGTCTGATGAACACAGAGCCGTGGTCACGATGTTTCACATTCAGGGAATGCCCCATGCCGAGATCAGCAAAATCTTGCGTGTTTCCGAGGGTACGGTACGTTCCCGTCTCTTTTACGCGAACCGACAACTGCAAAACTATCTGGAAGAGTTCCGGAAGAACCCTGTTTCCTAGCCATCTCGACTTTAAGCGCACGCTGCCATGAACGAATTTGACGAAAACGATATTGGCAAATTGTTGCGCTTGAAAAGGCACGAGCAGCCTCCGCCCGGATACTTCGAGAATTTCCTGCACGAGTTTCATCGCCGGCAACGGGACGAACTGTTGAGTCTGCCGCTCTGGCGCATTTTCCTCCAGCGGGCGCAGGACTTTGTGTTTCGCCTGAATGTTCCGGGGCTCGCTTCCTATCCGGCCGCAGTTACGGCTGTGTTGGTGTGTGCGGCGGTTATCTCGCTGAAGGTCCATCAAGGACCGGGGAACGTGAATGTCGCTGCCCAGAACCAGGCGCCCGTGGTGGCCACCGGAATTCAGGATGCGGGATGGAGTCTTTCATCTCCAGTCTCGACACGTGATCTGGGCCCGAAACTCCTGCGCAATGTCAGCTACAGCTCCCACACTCACCGGGCCGCGACGCCTCCGCGCTACGTTCTCGATAGTACGCCAGTGAGTTATGAGGCCGCTCTTAGATTCTAAGCCGGCTACGGGATTATTTTTCCGGTCGGTTTCCCCTGCGGTGTCCCGGTTCTCGCTCGCGCTCGTTTTTTTGGCAGTGATCGCGTCCGCCCGCGCGGAAGAGCCGTCGACGGCTTCCATTAGCCGTGAAGTCAAAGAGGTCTTCGAGAAGTCAGCCAAAGCCGTCGTCAAGATTCGCGGGACCGACCAGCACGGTGATCTGTCGGGCACTGGTTTCTTTATTGATCCCGCCGGGACGCTCTACACCGCGTTCTCTGTTGGCGGTGACGTTGACAACCTGACAGTTGAATTTGAGGGCAAGAACTATCCGGCGCGCGTCGTGATGTCAGATGTGCGCAGTGGCATCGCGATCCTGAAAGCGGACATCGCGACGCCGGCTTTGCCCATCGGCGTCTCCGCAGTGATCGAGGTTGCCACCCCGCTCATCACCATTGGCTATCCGCTCGATCTTCCCGAGACCCCCAGTTTCGGAATGGTCGCCGGATTCGATCGAAAATTCCTCGGACGTTATTTCTCGACGACGCATCTGCGAGTAAACCTCCCGACGCAGCGCGGCGAAGCCGGCGCTCCGCTCTTGAATTTTAAGGGCGAAGTCGTCGGCATCCTCGTTAGCAGCATCGAGAACGGCTCCGCCTGCTACGCGCTCCCAATTGATGCCGCGGAAAAAATCCGAAACGACTTCGTGCGTTTCGGTGAAGCGCGGCATGGCTGGATCGGCATTAATGTAGCCGAAGCGGAAAAGTCCAAGGCAGGCTCACGCGCCGAGATGACTGAAATCATGCGCGACACGCCGGCTTTTGGATCAGGGGTCAAACCTGGCGACATTCTCCTGCAGGTCGGCAAGACAAAGGTGCATGAGCCGGAGGATGTGATTGATGCCTCGTTTTTTATTACGGCTGGAGACACCATTCCGATCACGGTTATTCGGGGAGACGAAAAGTTGACCTTCGACATCCAGGCTGATTTTCATCCGGCCAGTCACCACCCGCCGTTGCTGGCGGCCCCGGGGATGAATCAAATGATTCCGCTTCGGCTCGATTCCTCCGTGGACAGAACGCCGTAGGCACTTCGCGACCGGACGGAGGCCGAAGTGAAAAAGGGTTATCCGGCAGACGGCCGAATTACCAGGGATTCAAAAGCGGGTGGGCCTGCGGGCAACCACGCAGTTACAACATCTGGCGAAATTCCGCCTCATCGATTACGCGGACTCCGAGCTTTCTCGCTTTCTCCAATTTGCTTCCCGCTTCCTGACCTGCGAGCAAGAAGCTCGTCTTCTTGCTTACGCTGCCACTGACTTTTCCTCCGTTGGCGACGATCATTTCCGCGATTTCGCCGCGTGATTGACTGAGCGTGCCGGTGATCACCCAGGTGGTTCCTTTGATTTTGGACACGGAGGCGTCGAGTATTTTTCTTTCGCTTTTGAATTGGAGCCCGGCTCGCCGGAGCTTCTCGATCATCTTGAGGTTTCCGGGCTCATGAAAGAAATCGTGGATGCTGCAGCCCACGACTTCGCCGACATCGGGAATTCGCTGCAGTTCCTCCACTGAGCTTTTCATGATCGCTTCGAGATCCGTAAAATGATCGGCCAGCGCTCGCGATGCGCTGACGCCGACGTGCAGGATACCGAGCCCGAAGAGGAGGCGCCAGAGCGGTCGTGACTTGCTGCCCTCAATCGCCTGTAACAAATTGCTGACACTCTTCTCTCCTGTGCGCTCGAGCTGGGCGAGCGCGGCGCTGTCCAGCGCATAGATGTCGCTCACGTCGTCCAGCAACTTATGTTCGACCAGCTGCCCGACCATTGCTTCGCCCAGGCCTTCGATGTCCATGGCGCCGCGTGTGGCGAAATGCTCGATCCGGCGCCGCAATTGCGCCGGACATCGACTGTTCACGCAGCGGACGGCGACCTGCCCTTGGTCTTTTACGACCGTGCTGCCACATTCCGGACACTTTCTTGGCATCCGGAATTTTTTTTCGGAGCCCGTGCGAAGATCGGTGCGAACGTTAACCACCGCTGGAATCACTTCGCCCGCTTTTTCCACGACAACGATGTCGCCGATCCGGATGTCTTTCCGTTCGATCTCGTCCTCGTTATGCAGAGTCGCTCGTGCCACCCGGCTACCGCTCACCGTAACCGGCTCAAGAGCTGCCACGGGGGTCAGGGTTCCCGTTCGGCCGACCTGGATCAAGATATCCTGAAGCCGGGTTTCAACCCGTTCGGCTTCATACTTGAACGCGATCGCCCACCGGGGAGATTTGGCGGTAAATCCGAGAATCTCTCGCTGGGCAAACGAATCGACCTTTATGACCGCGCCATCTGTCTGATACGGGAAATCATCGCGAAGACGATCCAGCTCGCGAATCGCTCGCGAAATTCCTTCAACCGAATCGGCCTGCCACCAGCGTTCCGTGGCGGGTAATCCAAGATTCTTGAGAAAGGCAAAGAGTTCTGAATGTTTGTTCGGCGCGACGCCTTCGATTACTCCGGTCCCATAAAAAATCACGCCGAGCGGGCGTTGCGCGGCAATTGTAGGATCGAGCTGCTTCAGTGATCCGGCGGCGGCGTTGCGGGGATTGGCGAATTCCGGCAAGCCCTCCCGGGTTCGCTCCAGATTCAGCTTCGCGAAACCGCTCTTGTCCAAATACGCTTCGCCGCGCACTTCCAATAGGTCAGGAGCGTTGCCTTTCAATCGCTTCGGCAACGAACGAATCGTCCCGATATTTTGCGTAATATCGTCGCCCACATTGCCATCGCCGCGGGTGGCCGCGTACCGGAGCTCGCCTTTTTCGTAAAGCAGCGAGACGGCCACGCCGTCGACTTTCGGCTCGATCACCAGCGGGATTGTTTGGTCTGGCAGCAGGCGTTCCATGCGGCGGTAAAAGTCCTTCACCTCTTCTTCCGAGTAGGTGTTATCCAGGCTGAGCATTGGGACGCGATGGGTGATTTGCGCGAAAGCCTTCAGCGGCTTGCCGCCGACCCGTTGCGTCGGTGAATCGGCGGACGCCAGTTTGGGAAACTTTTTCTCGAGGTCCCTCAGTTCACGGAAGAGCTTGTCGTATTCGCGATCGCTGATGGTCGGCGCGGCTTCTTCGTAGTAGCGACGGTCGTGTTCGACGATCGCCCGCCGCAGCTCAGCGATCCGGTCACGCGCTTTGACTTCCGTTTCCGCCATGGCCGCATCATACAAACGAGCCGCGCTCTCGCAATCGCGCACAGGAATATCTTGTCAAGGCGGTCCGCGATCGACACTCTTGGTCGTATTTTGTCGCGAAGAGATTGAGCGGTGAGAGACCGCCACTACAGGTTTTGTAACAGCGATGACAGCCTCAGAGCGAATCCTCGGTGTCGAAGGCGGAGGAACGAAGACCGCGTGGATCCTGGTCGAACACGTTGTGGACGGTTTGCGCGTGGTCGATCAAGGGAGACTCCCGTCGTCGAATTTTCGTCTGACCTCGCCGGATCGCCTCCGCTCCATCTTTCGGCAGCTGCCCGCAGAGGTGGATCGCGTCGGCATGTTTCTCGCCGGATGCGGGCCCGATGATCGGCGTCCTTTGGAAATGCTCTGCCTGGAAGTTTGGCCGCGGGCCAGGATCATCACGGGCAGCGATCGAGATTCTGGGCTCGCCGCGGCCCTGGGTCGCGGGGATGGCATTGTCGTTAACGCCGGGACTGGTGCGTCCGTCACCGGCCGTCGCGACGATCGCATCGAAAAAGCAGGCGGCTGGGGCCATATCCTGGGCGATGCGGGCGGCGGCTATTTTCTATCCATCCAGGCGCTTCGCTTCATTCTGCGCGAATACGATTTGCATCGAGGAGAAGCGCAATTCACCGCCGAGATCCTACGTGCGCTGACCCTGAATAATCGGGATGAGCTCGTGCGCTGGGCGCAAACCGCGGACAAAACGGAGATCGCCACACTCGCCCCGATTATTCTCGACGCGGGTATGAACGGCGAAGCAAACGCGGTCAAAATCATCGAAGAAGGGGCGGGTGTCCTAGCCGAATACACGGAGGCCGTCGCCGCGCGGCTGCATTTGCTCGCGCCGAAAGTGATGTTGCTGGGTGGTCTTTTTCAGCGCGACTCGATTTATACGCACGCGTTCCGGCGCAAGCTGAAAAAAAATATGCCCGATGTCCGCGTGGCGATGAGCGAGCAGCCGCCGGAATTTGGCGCTGCCTGGCTGGCGGCGGAAACCGAGGAGCGAATCAGAGAGCGGCCGCGAACCGCGGAGGAATGCATCGTCGAACTTTCCGCGGCGCTGACCGAGAAGCCTAATCCGCAGTCCGGGAATTTGGAGGATTTGGACGCGCTGGCTCTGGTCGACCTTTTCCTCACTGAAGAGAATGGTGTCGTGGATGCTTTGCGCAGAGTGACGGCGGTGCTGGCGCGTGGCGTGGAAATGGTGAGCGCCGTCCTGCAAAAGGGAGGACACTTATTTTACGTCGGGGCTGGGACGAGTGGGCGTCTCGGCGTGCTCGATGCGAGCGAGATCCCACCAACGTTCGGTGCTTCACCGGAAATGGTTCAGGGAATCATCGCGGGCGGCGTGGCCGCGCTTTCCCGTAGCGTCGAGGGAGCTGAAGACGAGCAGGGGAGTGGAGTGCTGGCGCTCGATGAGCGTGGGGTGACGGGCGCGGATATTGTGTGTGGAATCAGCGCGAGCGGGCGGACTCCTTTCGTGCTTGGTGCTCTCGTCGGGGCGAAGGTGCGGGGCGCGAAAACGATCTTCCTCACGTGCAATTCGGCGCGATCGCGATCGGAGTCTTTCGACCTCGAGATCGATCTTGAAACGGGGCCTGAAATATTAACCGGTTCAACGCGGTTGAAGGCGGGAACCGCGACCAAAATTGCGCTCAATATTCTCAGCACGGGAGCAATGGTGTCGCTCGGCAAAGTGCGCGGGAATCTAATGGTCGACCTGGCGGTTTCCAACGACAAGCTCCGTGATCGAGCCACGCGCGTCGTCGTCGAGGTCACGAAATGCTCCTACGCCGAAGCGCTGGAGCGTCTTGAAAAAAGTGGCTGGAATCTTCGCGCGGCCCTGGGCTAAGACTTAACTCTGCGGGGCGGCGTTGGCAGCGTGGCCGGCTACGGCTTTCTGCCTCTTCCTGTGATGATGCCCTGCCACCTTGCCGTGGATCCGGCCTGCTTGAGCGATCCGGTGCTGATGTTTCACGGAACGCAGGTGACAGGCGACCGGCTTGACCGTGCGGTCCCTGGCCTCCTTTGTGTCGGGTGTGTCGGTTGGAGGCAGCAGATCGTTGAAGTAATCGCCGACTCGATAGCGAGCGAAAACCGCCGCCGTCACCATCTGTGAACGAACATTTCCCTGCCGATCGCGCAGGACGAAAGTGTACCTGCCGTTCGTTTCCGTCCAGAATTGCGGACTGGGGACCGTTATGGGCGGGCGCGAAGTGCCGGTCGGACCGCGGAAGACGAAGGATTGAACGCCTTCAGTTCCAATCATGCTCGAGTCTGGGCGTGGGCGCGAGCGTTTTTCCACGACAACGCCTTCGAACGCGCAACCGGCCAGCAGCAGGGAAACAGAGAAGGAGGCGAGAAGGTGGAAACGCATAATGGCTGGTCGTGGAAACAAGCGATTGGGACCATTTATTTCTATTATTTTTCAGGCCTGGCTGCCAGAGATTTGTTCGAATTTGTGTCCGAAGGGGCCTTGATCTGGTGGAGAACCTGACCGATTGGAGGAAAACCCGGGCGCAGCGGCGATGGGGCGCACGAACCAAGAAAAATCCGATTCAAAGGAAACCTTTATGCTCTGGACCATCTTCGTTGTTCTCTTGATCTTTTGGCTGCTCGGAGGCTTCATTTTCCCGATAGTGGCGATCGGCAAACTCATTCATCTGCTGCTCATCCTCGCTGTCGCCGTCCTGATCATCAATTTGCTTTCAGGCCGGCGAGGATTGTAAGCGCCTGCTCAATCCATGAAACCGGCTGGAATTATCGGGGTTATCTTGATCGCGATTGGCATCCTTGCGCTCGCCTATGGCGGCTTCACCTATACCAAGCACGAAAAGATAATTGATGCGGGTCCTTTACAAGTGAGCGCGGACCGGGAGAAAACCGTCCCCTTGCCTCCGCTCCTTGGTGGCCTTTGTCTCGTCGGCGGGATCATTTTGGTCCTCGCCGGAAATAAGAAGGCTTAGGCGTCGGCATTGAAGGTCGTGCGGTTCAAGCGAGTAGGGAGTTGTGCGAAGACATGCGCGCCCGCGCACGAAAGTAATGGAGCTTGGGCCGCAGTTGTTCTCTAATCCGGGAAATCTCGTGAATCATCCGCCGGTTTTCAGGACGGCGAAGGTCTTGCTGCCTTTGCGGTCCAGATAAAGCAAAATGCCTTTGCGTGGATCGGCCTTGTTGAGGGCTTCGCGAAACGAACTCACGCTGGTCACCCGTTTTCCGTCCACTTCCGTAATGACGTCCTCGCGCTGAATGTCCTGCGCCGCGGCGAGGCTGTCCTCCGCCACGTCGGTCACGATCACCCCCTGCTGCACGCTCAGTTTCAACCGGGCCGCGACTTCCCTGGTCAGGTCTTGCACCTGTAAGCCGAACTTGTTCGAATCTTCCGGTTTCGTTGGCGCCGGCCGAGCCGATTCGTTTGACGCTCGGGAGAGGTCGTTGGGCAATTCCCCCGTCGTGACCGGAATCTTGAGCGTCTCGCCTTTCCGCCAGATCGTCAGTTCAACGTTCTGGCCCACCCTCTTTTTCAGAATCTCGCGCTGGAGCTGGGTATCGCTGCTAACCGGCGAATTGTCGACGTGGGTAATGACGTCGAACGGACGCAGGTCGCTCTTGTATGCCGGTGCGTCCGCTTCGATCGTTCGGACGACAACGCCCTTGTCGAGTCCCTTGAACAAATCGCGGATCGACGGGTCGTCGCCCAGCGATTCGATCCGGATCCCCAGCCAGGGTCGGATGATTTTGCGTCCGCCGATAAGTTGTTGTCCAATTTCGTTGGCCAAGTTGCTCGGAATTGCGAAACCGAGACCGCGGTTCAGGCCATTGATGAGAGTGTTCATGCCGACCACCTTTCCGTCGATATCGCAAAGTGGGCCGCCGCTATTGCCCGGGTTGATCGACGCGTCGGTCTGCAAATAGTCCGAGATCGAGTAGCCGCTCGTCGCCAGAAGTTTGCTCCGGCCTTTCCCGCTAATCACGCCGCAGGTGAAAGTGTAGTCCAGCTTGAAGGGCGCGCCGATGGCGAAAGCAAACTGCCCCACGCGGACCGCGTCGCTGTCGGCGAACTGCGCAACCGGCAAATTCGTCGCCTCAATCTTGATGACAGCAACGTCAGTTTTTTCATCCGTACCGACGATTTTCGCTTGAAATTCGCGTCCGTCCTTCAGCTTCACGTCGATTTGGTCGGCGGCTTCGACCACGTGATAGTTGGTGTAAATGTAGCCGTCGGCCCGCACGATGAATCCGGAGCCTTCGCTTTGCACTGGCTGGGAATTGTGGGGATTGCGGCGGGGCGCCTCCTCGTCCTGCGGACCCTGGAAAAAGAGATCATCGAGCGTGGGATTTTCGCTGGTGTCATTCTTCTTGGTGACCTCAATAATCACGACACTCGGCGCGACGATTTCGAAAACCCTGGTGAAGGCACTGTTCAGTTGATGGACCACGTCCTTGCCGGCCTCCGCCGCGACTGTAGGAACGCTAGCCGCCGGCGAAACTTCCGGTTGAGCGACCGTGGGGGTGGCTCGCACCGACGATGTGGCCAGCACGAGAGCGAAGATCTGGATGACGTTGCGCATCATTGGGAACTTGGACACGAATCTACGATAGCTGTTCAATAGATGATTTGCGAGAAGGGTCTCCCTCTGAGGAGCACGGGCGCGCCGTCGCTTCGGGTCCTGTTGCCGTCGCCGAAAGCCGTTGAAATTGAAACGGCTGGCGTCCATCTAAAGCGAGAAACACCGGTCTAAAGGCCGGTGCGCCGGCGCTCCTTGCGAGGACAAACCGTTTCAATTTCAACGGCTTTCGGCGGGAGCGCAAATGCCGACCAGCGAGGCACGTGCGCTCTGGAGAAGTCGGGCGACGCGCACTTCCAAGTGCCTCCATTGACACGATTATTAAGGTCATTAACATTTCGCCTTACTACGAAAACACTCACTCTTGCCCCTGGCAAAATGGATGGAAAAGAGTTCGTCACGCACGCGCCGGGCTACTGGTCCGGCAGCCGCCGGATTCCGGCGGAACTCTGGAATGATTGGAAATGGCAGCTGAAAAATCGGGTGACTTCGCTCGCTCAACTCGAGCAACACTTGGAATTATCGAAGGAAGAGAGAGCCGGAGTTTTGCTTTCCGGAACCAAGCTCGCTCTCGCGGTCACGCCGCATTTTTTTAATCTGATCGAACGCGAAAATCCGGACTGCCCGATCCGGCGTCAGGTCATTCCACGGATCGAGGAAACATGGGCGTCACCCTATGATATGACCGATCCGTGCGGCGAAGATTCGCACATGCCGGTCCCGGGGTTGGTGCATCGGTATCCAGATCGTGTGCTCTTTCTGGTAACCGATCGCTGCGCGAGTTACTGCCGGTATTGTACACGCAGCCGCGTGGTGAGCGGGGTGGGCGAACAGGAATTGCACACCGATTTCGAAGAGGCTTTTCGTTATCTGGAAGCACACACCGAAGTGCGCGACGTGCTCCTCTCCGGCGGCGACGCCCTGATTTTCAGCGATGACAAACTTGAAAAGATTCTGAGCCGGCTGCGGGCGATCCCGCACATCGAGTTTGTCCGCATCGGAACGCGCGTTCCGATTTTCCTGCCGCAACGCATCACGCCGGAGCTGTGTGCGATGCTGCAAAAATATCATCCGCTCTGGATGAGCGTGCATGTGAATCACCCGCGTGAACTTACGGCCGAAGTGAAAGAGGCGCTGGAGCGTCTGGCCAATCACGGCATTCCGTTGGGCAACCAGAGCGTACTCCTGGCAGGCGTGAACGACGACATCGAGACCATGAAAACGCTCGTGCAGAAGCTGCTGTTGTGCCGCGTTCGGCCGTACTACATTTACCAGTGCGACCTGATTAACGGTTCCTCACATCTGCGCGCGTCCGTTGCCAAAGGAATCGAGATTATCGAAGCCTTGCGCGGGCACACGACCGGCTACGGCGTGCCGCAATTCGTGATCGACGCTCCCGGCGGCGGCGGCAAAGTGCCTATTAATCCCGGTTACGTCTTATATCACGACAACGAGAAGATCGTGATCCGGAACTACGAAGGGAAGATCTTCGAGTATCCCGAAACCGGCGGCGACGAGACCGTGCAGTTTGCGCCTCAACGAGAGTACCATGACGAATATTTGTACTCGTAGGGGTAAGGGTGGTGTTTGCTTGGCGTGCCGAGAATTGCGCAGCGGTGTCATCCCGAGCCGCGCAGACGGCGAGGGATCTCGCAAAAGGTCTGGCGCGTTCGTCTTGAAAGCGTGATCGAAGCTTGGACTGGGAGATCCCTCGGCGTCTGCGGCGTCTGCGGCGGCTCGGGATGACAAGCAACGGGGCGACGCGCTGTCTTGAGATCAGGGTCGCTTCTCGAAAACGATCTCGCCACCGATCACGGTCATCACACACGTCGTCGTGAGAATTTCCGGCTCGGGAATTTTCATGATGTCCTTCGAGAGAACGGTCAGATCCGCCAGTTTCCCGACCTCGATCGAACCTTTGTCCCTTTCTTCGAACGCGGCGTAGGCAGGCCAGGCCGTAAACATCTTCAACGCCTGGTCGCGCGAAAGGGCTTGCTCGGGATGCCATCCGTCACCGGAAAATCCTTTCACACTCTTACGCCCAACGGCCGCATAGAACTCGATCATCGGCTCACCGCGTTCCACCGGCGCGTCCGACCCGCCGGGAACGATCGCGCCAGACTTGATTAGACTCTGCCACGCGTAGGCTCCGGCGAGGCGTTCTTTCCCGAGACGGCTTGGCGCGAAAAATAGATCGCTGATTGCGTGTGATGGTTGCATCGACGGAATGACGCCGAGTTTCGAAAACCGAGAGACATCCTGCGGGCTGAGGATCTGCGCATGCTCAACGCGCCAACGCGGCTCGCGGATTTTTCGCTTTTCGGATGGCACGGACTTAAGCGCGCGTTCGTACAAATCGAGAATGATCCGATTCGCGCGATCGCCGATGGCGTGAGTCTCGACCTGGACGCCGCGCTCCAAAGCCTGCTCAAACATCGGCTGCAAATCCGATTCTTTTTGGGTGAGATAACCGGATGTCTCGGGCGCATCCGCGTAAGGCTGGAGCAGCGCTGCGCCGCGAGAGCCGAGCGCGCCGTCGAAGACCACCTTGATCGTGCGCTGGGTGAAGCGGTGTTCGTGCCGATTTAGGACTGTCCCTTCCCGGAGCAATAATTCCGCAGCCGGGCCGGGTCCATAGACCGCATTGTAGATGCGCAGCTTTACCTTGCCCGCTTCAAAGAGGTGGCGGATCGATGCGATATCGGCGAGATCGCTTCCCGCGTTTTGGATCTGGCACCAGCCCAACTCGATTTCGCGCTTTAGCCCAAGCAAGAGGGCCTGCTCCCGTTCGGCTTCGGTTGGCTTGGGGATGTTTTTCACCATGAGTGCCTGGGCGTGATCAAGCAACATTCCCGTCGGCTCACCGGTTTGCTTATCCTTCAATATCTCGCCGCCGAACGGGTTTGGCGTGTTCTGGTCGATCCCGGCCAGCTTCAAGGCCTTGGTGTTGGCGATGGCGGCGTGGCCATCGGCGCGCGTGAGCCACACGGGATTGTCCGGCGCAATTTTATCGAGATCGTGGCGAGTTGGGAATTGGGGCGGCTGCCAGAACGTTTCGATCCACCCGCGTCCGGTAATCCATTTTCCGCGTTCAGTTTGCGCCGCGCGCTCTTGCACCCGGGCGAGAAAATCGTCCAGCGTTCCTGCGCCTTCCAGATTGAGATTCATTTCCCGCTCGCCGATCCCGAAGATATGGCAATGGGAATCTGTCAGACCCGGGACAACGGTCTTTCCGGCCAGATCGACTACGCGAGTGGCATCTTTCTGAAGTGATTTCGCGTCTGCGTTTGACCCGACGAACAGGATGTGTCCGGCCTTTATCGCGATCGCTTCCGCATGCGGCGCTCGCTCGTTGCCCGTATAAATAATGCCGTTATGAAAGACGATCTCTGCTGTTTCCGCTCTTGAGGTGCGCAGCAGGGCGCAGCTAATCGCGATCAGGAACCAGGGCAATCGTGAAGTCGTCATGCGATATCTTCGCGAGTGGTCACGTAAAGGTCGAGGCGGTTCGCGGGGGCGTCGTCGGCCGAATAATTTTGTTTTTACGGTTTTGCTTATCGGTCGTTCCTCCGTATCAAGACAAGGGACGTCACGCCTTTTTTCGGCGGAGAAACGAAATCGGAACAAATTTCTTTTGCCAAGCGGATGTCGATTTATAGAGTCGTTGCCACTCGCTGTGTAGCGGCGATCAAAATCCTAACTTCACCGACCGTTGAGCGCCGCACATCCTAACCATCAGTTTACGCCGTTTTTATCTTGGCGGCCGGCCCATCGGGGAAGCAAAGTTTGCTAAGCGCTATGGCGAACTTCTTTCCACGCTGGTCAAATTGGCTTCCGCTGAAAATCGCGGTCTGCGGTGTTTTCATGGTTGGCGGTTTGACGGCTGGCACCTGGTACTACATTACGCCGAAGTATACGCGCGTCGGCTATCAGCCGATCCAGCCGGTGCCTTTCCCGCATGATCTGCACGTTTCGCAGCTTGGGATGGATTGCCGTTACTGCCATAGTTTTGTTGATGTGGCCGCGCATTCGAATGTTCCCAACACGCAAACGTGCATGGCCTGTCATGCGCAGGTGCAAAAAGAGAATCCAAAACTGGAGCCGGTCCGGGCCAGTTGGAAAACCGGACTGCCGGTCGAGTGGGTCCAACTCCATCGCTCGCCGGACTACGTTTATTACAATCACGCGGCGCACGTGAACCGCGGCATCAGTTGTGCGAGCTGCCACGGGGAGGTCAATCGCATGCCGGTCGTTTATCACGCCAAGCCGCACAGCATGGCATGGTGTCTGGAATGCCATCGTCATCCCGAGAATTTCCTGCGGCCCGAGACCGAAATTTTTAACCTTGATTGGAAGCCGGAAAGCGAAAACGTGCCGGCTTTCATAGGGAAATACGGACAACCGGCCGGAGCGAAAGACGATTGGTCGAAGAAGGAGAAGCTGACCCAACAGGAGATCGGCCAGACCCTGAAGGAGCGTTGGAACATCCAACCGCCGCTGAACTGCCAGGGGTGCCACCGATGAAACGCGTTTTCGAGCACCCACCTCAGAAGCTGACCGGGAAGCGTTACTGGCGTAGCCTCGGTGAGCTGAGCGACACTCCGGAATTTCGCGGCTGGCTTGAGCGGGAGTTTCCCGCCGGTGCGGTCCAGATCGAAGGCGACGAATGGTCCCGACGCGGTTTCTTGAAGCTGATGGGTGCGTCGATGGCGCTCGCCGGTTTTGGCCTGACAAGTTGTCGCCGTCCTGAAGCGCACCTCGTTCCGTTTACGAAGAGCGTTGAGTGGGCCATCCCCGGCAAGGCACTCTTTTATGCCACGGCAATGCCGCGTCGGACCGGCGCGATTCCACTCGTGGTCACGACGCATGATGGCAGGCCGACCAAGATCGACGGCAACCCACTCCATTCCGCGAGTGGCGGGGCGACCGACGCTTACGCACAGGCCTCCATCCTCGATCTTTATGATCCGGCCCGCTCAAAACGCTTCGTCGAGAGAAGCGAAAAGGAGGTAGCAGGCAAGAAGGTCGCAAACTTTGCTGCGCGCGATCGGGCGGCCTTTGAGAAATATCTCACTCAACTTCGCTCGAAGATCGCCGCCGATGGCGGAGCGGGCCTGGCGTTTCTGGTCGAGGAAGTGCATTCACCCACGCGGGAACGTTTGCGCGGGGAGTTGCAAAAGGCTTTCCCGAAAATGCGCTGGTGCGTGTATGACCCGATCCTGACCGAAGCGCAGAGCTTCGCCACCCATATGAGCTTCGGCGATAATTCGAGGCTCATTCCCCGGCTCGATCGCGCTGATGTTGTTCTCGCGCTTGACAGCGATTTCCTTGATTGCGGCGAAGGCGATCTCGCGGCTGTCCGGGCTTTTTCTTCGCGTCGGCGGGTGAGCGCAGCGAAGGACACGATGAATCGCCTCTACGTGGTCGAGAATCGTTTCACCCTTACCGGTGCGATGGCGGATCACCGGCTGCGTTGTCCCGCGAGCCAGATCTCGGCCTTCGCTTTTGCGCTGGCCAGCAAGATTGCCGCGGCGACGAAGGATTCCGGTTTGTTCTCGACGATCGCCACGCTCAAGGCGCCGGAGGGCGCGGTCGAGAGATTCGACGAGCAGTGGCTAACCGAGTTAGCCAACGATCTCCTGTCAAAACCGGGCGCGAGCCTGGTCCTGGCCGGGCCGCATCAGCCGGTGGTGGTGCAATTTCTTGCCTACGCCATCAATTCCGCGCTCAAAAACGTCGGGGTAACGCTGATCGTGCGGGAGTTTGCTCGAAACGCGAAAACGAACAGCATTCTCCAATTGGCTGGGGAGATCAGCGCTGGCCGGATCAAGCAGCTTTTCATTTTGGGCGGCGATCCGGTTTACAATGCGCCGGTTGGAATTACGCAGGATCGGGAAACGAAAGGGCCGGTCGATTGGGCCGATCTACAGAAGAGGGTGCCAGATGTTGTGCGCCTCGCTCATTACGAGGATGCGACATCGACCCTGAGTAATTGGCACGTTCCCGCTGCCCATTATCTGGAAGCGTGGGGCGATGCGCTTACTTTCGAGGGCGCGTATCTCGCGATTCAACCGATGATTCTTCCGCTCTTTGGCGGTCTCTCGGAACTTGATCTGATGAATGCCGTCTTGGGTGCTCCCAAAACAGAGGGACCCGAGCTGGTCCAGGAAACATTTCGCGCCATGGCGCCCCCGGGCGACTTTGCGGCTGCGTGGTCGCGGCTCTTGCGGGATGGCTTTGCTTCGCATGTCACGCTCAAAGACAAGCCTCCAACTTTCAATGCGAACAATGCGGGTGGAGTCGCGCATACACTTTGGGCTCCGGCGCCGGCGCCAACGCTTGATTCCCCCGAGATTGTTCTCACCCGCAGTTACGCGATGGACGACGGCCGTTACATTAATAACGGCTGGCTCCAGGAATTGCCCGACCCGATAACGAAACTCACTTGGGACAACGCCGCGCTCATGAGCCCGGTTTTGGCAAATCATCTCGGCGTGAGCAACGGCGACCTCGTGAACATTGTCATCACCGAGAAGGGTCTGGATGCGCAGAAGAAGAATATCAAACGCGAACTCGTGATCGCGGCGCTGGTCTCCCCGGGCCACGCGGATCATTCCATCAGCATTTCTCTGGGTTACGGACGAAGGCAGACCGGGGCTGTGGGCGAAGAAGCGGGTTTCAACGCCTACCTTCTCCGCAACAGCTCGAACCCGCACTTCATCACTGCCGACGGTAAAACGGTCGAGAGCGTCAAGGTCACGAAAACGACCGGGCAGTACGCCCTTTCGATCACGCAGGACCACTGGAGCATCGAAGGGCGCGGCCTCGTTCGTGAAGCGACGGTTGAACATTATCGCGAAGACAACGAATTCGTGAAGAAGATCGCGGGAGACGACGAATTGCCGAGCAAGTTACCGTCGCTTTACAGTCATCCGCCTCTGAAGGCCCAAGAGCAGTGGGGGATGTCGGTCGATCTGAATGTCTGCACCGGGTGCAGCGCGTGCATTGTCGCCTGCCAGAGCGAAAATAATATTCCGATCGTCGGCAAGCTTCAGGTGGGTCACGGCCGCGCGATGCATTGGCTGCGGCTCGATCGCTACTACGCGAGCGAGAAGCCGTTCAATCAGGACAGGGGCGAGTATCCGGAGAACCCCGAGATCGTACATCAGCCGATGATGTGCCAGCATTGTGAAAACGCGCCGTGCGAGACCGTGTGTCCCGTGAATGCGACCGTGCACAGCGAAGATGGGTTGAACGTGATGGTTTACAACCGCTGTATCGGCACGCGGTATTGCGCGAACAACTGTCCGTTCAAGGTGCGCCGGTTTAATTATTTCGACTACAGTCAGCGCCCGATCGGCAAGAAGAGAATCATGGGCCTCACCGTCTATCAGGAGTACCTCGGCCCGCTGACGAAAAAGGGCGCAGCCGATACGGTGAAGCTGCAGAAGAATCCGAACGTCACGGTGCGAATGCGCGGGGTGATGGAAAAATGCACTTATTGCGTTCAGCGGATCGAGGAGGCCAAGATCACAGCCAACGTTCGTGCGGGTGCGTCCAGCAACACGCTCATTGCGCGGGACTCGTTCACCAGCGCCTGCGCGCAGGCCTGCCCGACCGAAGCGATTGTCTTTGGCGATATCAATGATCCCGAAAGCCGGGTTTCGAAGATGAAAAAGCGGGACCGCAATTACCAGCTGCTTCAATATCTTAATGTGAACACCCGCACGAGTTACCTGGCGCGGATACGAAACCCGAATCCCAAAATGCCGGATGCGGGAAAAATCGCGGTGGCGAGCCTGGGCCATGAAACTGAAGGTCCCGGGCATCCGAAAACCGAGCAGGCCGCCCACCGTCACGATGATGGCGCGGTGAAACCGGAGGAAAAGCCGTGAGGACATTTCTGATTTCTAATTTCGGATTGCTGATTGGGCTTCAACTCTCCAACTCGGCCTGGTTGTGGATTCGGCAATCAGCGATCAGCAATCAACAATCATCAATTCGCTAATGGACGGCGTGACGACAGTTCCAGAGATGATCGAGGACGGAGCATCGGCTTCGGCCGAGAAGCGATTGACGCGGGTGCCGCTTGTCCTGAACAAGCGAAATTACAGCTGGATCACCGAGCGAATTGCCGGTGTTATCGAAGCGCGCGCGCCGCGCTGGTGGTGGGTCTCGTTCGCGATCACCTCGATGGTGGCGATGTTCGGCCTTTTCTGTCTCGGCTATCAAATCTCCACGGGCGTCGGGACGTGGGGCTTGAACCATCCGGTTGGCTGGGCCTGGGATATCACCAACTTCGTTTTCTGGATCGGTATCGGTCACGCCGGCACACTTATTTCCGCGATCTTGTTCCTGCTCCGGCAAAGATGGCGCACCTCCATCAATCGTGCCGCCGAAGCCATGACGCTTTTCGCCGTTATCTGCGCGGCCATTTTCCCCGGCGTCCACGTGGGTCGGGTCTGGATGGCGTGGTACCTCGCGCCCCTGCCTAACAACTACGGCATCTGGCCGAACTTCCGCAGCCCCCTCCTCTGGGACGTCTTTGCGGTTTCAACCTATTTCTCGGTTTCAGTCCTCTTTTGGTATACCGGGCTGGTCCCGGACCTCGCGACGCTGCGGGATCGGTCCACCACGAAGATCAAGAAATTCCTGTATGGAATTTTTGCTCTGGGCTGGCGAGGCTCGAATCGCCACTGGCGTCATTACGAAATGGCCTATTTGCTTCTGGCGGGTCTTTCCACTCCGCTCGTTCTTTCGGTGCACAGCGTCGTTTCCTTCGACTTCGCGACCTCGATTATTCCGACCTGGCACACCACGATCTTCCCACCCTACTTCGTGGCCGGCGCGATCTTCGGCGGATTCGCGATGGTGCTGACGCTTCTCATTCCCGCGCGCGCGATTTACAAACTCCACGACATCATCACGCCGCAGCACGTGGACAAGATGGCGAAGATTATTTTGCTCACCGGCTCGATTGTCGGGTACGCCTACGCCATGGAATTTTTCGTCGCCTGGTACAGCGGAAATCAGTACGAGAAGTTCGCGTTCTATAATCGCATCTTCGGGCCCTATTGGTGGTACTGGTGGGTCGGCATGCTTTTTTGCAACACGGTTTCGCCGCAACTTTTCTGGTTCAAGCGTTTCCGGCATAATATCTACGTCGTTTATTTCGTCTGCATGTGCGTGAACGCCGGCATGTGGTTTGAGCGCTTCATTATCATTGTGGGCGGATTGCACCGGGATTTTCTTCCCTCGTCCTGGGGCATGTTCTACCCGACGTGGGTCGACATCTGGACGTTCATCGGCACGTTCGGAATTTTCACCTCCCTTTTCCTCCTTTTCATTCGCTACCTGCCGATGATTGCCATGTCGGAAGTAAAGATCGTGCTGCCCGAGGCGAATCCCCACTACGCGTCTCCGGGTGAGCACCATCCCGTGGCCGCAGGCGGAAAGGAGCGCGCATGAGAACGCCTTCCGGGAACAGAGTCTACGGTATGGGGGCGGAATATCCCAGCGCGTCCGCCCTCTACGAAGCAGCGAAAAAGGTGCGTGATGCCGGCTTCCGGCGGTGGGACGTGCATTCGCCATTTCCGATTCACGGAATGGATGAAGCGATGGGGCTCGGCAAGTCCTGGCTTAGCGCGTTTGTTCTGGGCGGTGGGATTTCTGGATTGCTCACCGCTGCGATCCTGGAATTCGGGCCGTCCTGGTTCATTTACCCGCTGATTGTGCATGGAAAACCGACGAACTGGGCGACGGTGCCGGCGTTTTTCCCGATCATGTTTGAACTAACCGTCCTTTTCTCCGCCTTCACGGCATTCTTCGCGATGCTTCTCATGAACGGTTTGCCGCGCTGGTACCATCCGATTTTCAATTGGCAACGATTCGGCCGCGTGACCAACGATGGATTTTTCCTGGTGATCGAGGCGAGGGACCCCCGCTTCACCGAATCGGAGGCCCGCGAACTTCTCGAACGAAGCGGTGGCCAGCATTTGACGATAATCCACGAAGATTAAGTATGCTCCGCGGCTTTTTCCTTATTTTTCTACTGACCGGCGTCGCCATCGTGGCCGTCTTCGGCTTCCGCGGGCAAAAGAGCACCGGTTCGCCGATTGAGGTTTTTCCCGACATGGTGCGCCAGCCAAGAGTCCGGCCGCAGGCGCCGTTCGAATTTTTTGCTGACGGTCGCGGTGCTCGCGCCCCCATTGCCGGCACCGTTCCGATGGGTTACGACATGCCGAAGGCAGTGAGCGAGCCCAGTCCGCAGCCGCGTCTCGGGTTCAGCGAAGGAACGGATTATTACAACACGGGCAGGATGGGGACGAATTGGGGCACCGGCTTGCCGATGATACTGACGGGCGATTTGATGGAGCGGGGGAAACAGCGCTTCAATATCAATTGCGCTGTTTGTCACGGGATGACGGCAGCTGGCGATGGAATCACCAAGCAGTATGGACTTGCGACCGTAGTCTCGCTCCAGGACGAGCGGATCCGCAAGATGGCGGACGGCGAAATCTTCAACACGATTACGAACGGCAAGAACACCATGCTGGCGTATGGACCGAACGTCATGGTCAACGATCGCTGGGCGATTATCTCCTATCTTCGTGCGTTACAACGCAGCCAGAACGCCACGGAAGCGGATGTGCCTCCGGACCATCGTGCAGAATTGGACAAACCGGCGGAAACCAAGGCCGGACCGAAACCGGAGGCGTCAAAAAAATGAGCGAGCGTTCTGACGTCGTCCCGGTACCCGAGGGGGAGTATTTCGAAGCAAACCGTTTTCCGGGTTTGTCGTTGCTGCTCGGCGTGGCCGGTTTGGTCAGTCTGGGTCTTTGTGTGGTTGGCGCGTTCGTGAACCGGCACCAGTTCAGTTTCTCGTGGCTTTTTGCCTTCGCCTTTTTCTTTACCATCCTGGCCGGCTGCTTTTTTTGGATTGTCGTGCATCACGTGACGGACGCGGAGTGGTCGGTTGTGGTCCGGCGGCAGCTGGAGAACCTGGCCATGCTGATGCCGGTGATGGCAGTGTTTTTCATCCCGGTGCTGATTTTCCGCCACAACCTGTACGAGTGGATGAACGTCGCCCCTGGGCACGATCCGATTCTCGACAGCAAGCGCGCCTATCTGAACTGGCATTTCTTTCTCGTCCGCTCGATTTTCTATTTCGTATTTTTTACCGGCGCGGCCTTTCTCTTGCGCCGTTTGTCGGTGCGACAGGATCGCGATGGCAATCCTGCGTATACTTTGAAGATGCGGAAAGCGGCCTTCATCGCCTTGCCGCTTTTTGCGCTCTCGCTCACCTTTGGCGCCTACGATTGGCTCCTGGGGTTGGATTACCGCTGGTTCTCGACCATGTGGGGTCCTTACATTTTCGCGGGAGCCGCGGGCAGCTCGATGTCATTACTGGTGCTGATCATCACCGCGTTGCGAAACGCGGGATATTTGAAAGACATCGTCACGACGGAGCATTACCACATCATGGGTAAGTGGATGCTCTCGTTTACGGTTTTCTGGGCCTACATTGGCTTCAGCCAGTACATGCTCATCTGGTATGCGAACATGCCGGAGGAGACGGAGTATTTTATCCGGCGAAATACGGAATCGTGGAACAGCCTGAGTCTTTTCCTGGTGATTGGCCGGTTCTTTGTGCCGTTTGTTCTTCTGCTGGTACGCAGCCCAAAGAGGAACCCGCGGCAACTTTGCCTGATTGCGGGCTGGCTGGTCTTTATGCAGCTCGTCGATATTTATATCGTGATTCTGCCCGCGCTGCATGGCGTCGGCTTGCACGTGAGCATTTGGGACTTGGTTTCATTGATCGGGATTGGCGCAACGCTCGGGTTTTTCTATCTGCGGATTCTCGCCAGGGCGTCGCTCTTTCCGAATCGCGATCCCCGTCTTCTAGAATCTCTTCGCACAACTAATTAACCGTGACACACGACGAACCACCTCAAGGATTCCAGCGGCGCTCCATGTTTTCGACATGGATTGGAGTGGTCCTTCTTTTTGCTTTCTTCGGGTTGGTGGCGCTGGTGGTCGTTGGCGTATTGCCGAGGGGAGACACTTACGAAGAGAAACGGGCCCAAGTGCGTGCCGAGAAGCTGCAAACCGCGCGTGAGGAATCGACCAGGGCGCTCACGACCTATGCCTGGGTGGACAGGAAAAAAGGGGTTGTGCGAATCCCGATCACAGACGCGATGAAATTGACCGTGGCTGAGCTGGCCCAGAAACCACCCTCGCCGGCCAATCCGATTGCCACGCCGGAGGCGAATCCGCCGTCACAAAGTGTCGCGCCACCAGCGGCTTCTCCGCCTTCCGCGCCGGCTGCGACTTCGCCCCCGCAGGCAAACAGGCCATGAGAATCTTTTCGAAAAACGCAACCATGGGAATTCATCGTTCGAATCATGAATCCGAGTGAGCTACCCGTAAGACCATCCACTGCAGTTCCGGGCGCGCCTGGCGCGGGGTCGGAAGTGACGCTTCGTGACGTCGAGCAAGTCGAACGCGCGCTGATCGACGCCTCCACCCGCCTGCCCGTGTTATTCTTTTACGGTTCCGCGATCGTCTGGCTCCTCCTCGGGACACTGCTCGCGGGATTCACCTCCTTCAAACTCCACGCGCCCGACTTGCTCGCCAATGTCAGCTTTCTGACTTGGGGTCGCATCCGGCCCGCGCACGTGAACGTGATGATTTACGGTTGGGGGGCGATGGCCGGTATCGGCACCGCAATCTGGCTCATGGCGCGCTTGTGCCGCACGACCTTGCGGCATCCGCTTCTGCTCATTGGGGGTGGGGCCTTTTGGAACCTCGGCGTTGTTCTCGGGGTCGGGGGAATTCTGGCCGGCGACAGCACTGGGTATGAATGGCTCGAGTTTCCGCCTTACGCCGCCATCGTCCTCTTTGTGGCCTACTCCCTGGTCGTTTCCTGGGCGATGCTCATGTTCCGCTTTCGCCGTGGCGATTATGTCTACATCACGCAATGGTATTTGCTCGCTGCCTTCCTTTGGTTCCCGTGGGTCTATGGGACAACGCAAATCATGCTCTTTGTGGTTCCCCTTCAGGGTGTGATGCAGGAGGCGGTGACCTGGTGGTTTGCGAACAATCTGCTTTTTCTCTGGTTCGGCGCGATCGGGCTTGGCACGGCGTATTATATGATTCCGAAGGTGATCGGGCGCCCGGTCTATAGCTACCATCTGGCGGCGGTCGGATTTTGGACGTATGCGCTTTTCGCCAGTTGGACCGGAATGCAACGCATCGTCGACGGACCGTTTCCAGCCTGGATGATCACAGCCAGCATCGCCGCGACGATCCTGACAATCATCCCGGTGGCGACGGTCGGGCTGAATCATCACATGACGATGCGTGGGTATTTTGGCCTGCTTCGATATAGCCCAACGCTGCGTTTCACGGTGTTTGGTGCCATTGCCTATACGGTTTTCAGCCTGGTTGGCGTGCTCCTTTCTCTCCGTTCGGTGGCCGGGTATGTGCATTTCACCGTAGCTGGCGTCGCCTATTCGCACATGGGGCTGTACGCGTTCTTCACCATGGTGATGTTCGGCTCCATGTACTACATTGTGCCCCGATTAGTCGGGCGCGAGTGGCGCTATGCCTCCCTGATAAAGCTCCACTTTTGGTCGTCCACGTACGGGGTCGGCCTGATGGTTTTGATGCTGCTCGTTGGCGGCCTCTCGCAAGGAGCCAGCATGCATGATCCATCGCTCGCTTTCAGCGAGAGCACTCAATCGATCCTGCCGTATCTCCGCGGCCGCAGCGTCTCCGGTTTACTCTTAACCGTCGCACATTTCGTTTTCGCCTTTCACTTCGGCCTGATGCTTTTTGGTTTGGGCCGGACCGCAAGTCTTCCGACATTTCTCAATCCGCAGGAGGAGGAGGCCCTCGAAGCGCGCTTATGAAAGGGATCGCACCGCTCTTCCTCGGGATCGTCGGCACATTCGTCTTTTCATGGGCGGGGTTGATCCTCATTCCGAACTACCAAATCGGGCACCTCGAGCCGCAAGTGGACGAAGATGGAAATGACCCGTATCCCGCCCCGAAGTCCGGCATGGCCGATCGTGGCCGCCGAATCTACGTCGCGAACGGCTGCGTCTATTGTCATAGCCAGCAAGTGCGCGCTGATTATGCGGCCTCCGATCTTGAGCGAACGCGCGACCTCGATCCGAAGAAGCCAAAGTGGGGCGAGCGTCGCAGCGCGCCGCGCGATTATCTCTTCGAACACCCGATCCTGCTGGGAAAAATGAGGCTGGGTCCGGACCTGGCGAACATTGGCAAGAGTGCGCCGGTTGAGGGGGAAAGCGCTGCGCCCGCCGTGAACACGGCGGGGCCGGCGACAACGCAGCCATCCCCTGCATCCAATCCAACGCCCGGAGCTTCTCCCGTTGCTGCTTCCCCCGGAGTGGCCGCCGTCGCAGCTTCCCCTAAACCTGCGGCGAATTCTGCGGCCGTGGTGGGCATAACCGCCACAGGCAATGGCGCGGAGGCTCCGTATTCAGCCGCGTGGCATCATCGTCACCTTTACAATCCGCGCAGCCTTGTTCTGGATTCCAACATGCCGTCTTATCGTTTCCTTTATCAGAAACGCCGCATCAGTGGTGAACGCGCCGCTGACGCCCTGAGGTTCGACGAACCGAATGCGGTTCCGGAAGGCTGGGAAGTGGTGCCGACCTATGATGCGAAAAACCTGGTCGCGTACCTGATGTCGCTCGACCAATCGCACGCCTTGAAGGAAGTAAAAACCAGTGGTGCGCCGGCATCAGCGCCAGTTGCGCCACCCGCGCCCGCCTCCGGATCACCAGCGCCGACAAAGGAGGCAAAATGAGCGAAAAGTCGCCCGCACCAGAGCGCCGGGTCCGGCAGGGGATGGACTACGGTGAAACCGAGGATGTGCGACAGGTTCACGCTGCTATCCAGCGGGAAAAGCGAGAACCTCGCGTCGGCTTGGAACCTCTCTCTCTCTGGTTGATCGCAATCTACGGTCTCGCCATCTTTTTTGCCGGTGCTTACCTCGGGCGCTATTCCGGTAGTTTCAGCGGTGATGGTCTGGATCCTCTGGGTGGTGAATCACTCTCGAAGAAGATTGGCCCGCATGGACCGGGGGGTGGACCTCTCATCGCCGAACTCTCGCAGGCGGAGCGAGGCAAAAAGATTTTTTCGGCGAACTGCGCCACGTGTCATCAGATGAGCGGCACTGGTGTTGCCGGCCAATATCCGCCACTGGCTGGCTCAGAATATGTCAACGGCGGCACCCGTCGGCTGGGCATGATTGTGCTAAAAGGCCTGCAAGGTCCGCTTGTGGTCAAGGGAATGACTTTCGGCTCCGCTGTGATGCAGCCATGGGACAAGACATTGAACGATACCAGGATCGCCGATGTGCTCACCTTCATCCGCCAGGAATGGGGGAACACTGGTGGCCCTGTGGCCGCCGAGAGCATTGCTGCCCTTCGCAAAGAACTCGTGAGCCGTGCTGATTCCTTCACGGAATCCGACCTGAAGGCCATTCCGGAAGATGCGAATCTTCCAGGGGGCGACGCTCACGCACCAAAACCCGGCGAACCACCAAGTCCATAAGCCAGCGCGGCGCCCTCTGCGCCAAAGGCCTGATTGCTCTTCCCTCGGGCGACATCGCCGAGTAGGGGGAGAAGGCAACCCAGACTAGAGTTTGCGGGCCATGATCCCCGCGATGGCCTTGAAGCCAGCCTCATCTTCGGCATCGAACCGATCCAGCTCCGGGCTGTCGACGTCGAGCACGCCGATCAGGCGAGAATCGCCGGTCAATATAGGCACCACGATTTCAGATTTCGAGGCGCTGTCGCAGGCGATGTGCCCTTGGAAATTCGTTACGTCCGGGACGCGAAGCGCAGTATGCGTTTCTGCGACCCTCCCGCAGACCCCGCTTCCAATCGCGATGCGTATGCAGGCGGGTCGCCCTTGGAACGGGCCGAGAACCAGCTCACCGTCCTTTAGCAGATAGAAGCCGGCCCAGTTCAAACGCGGAACCGAATAGAAGATCAGCGCCGCGCAGTTCGCCATGTTCGCGACCGGATCGGTTTCATCGTTGGTCAAAGCTCGCAGCTGCCCCGTCAGCTCGCGATAAAGCTCAGCTTTCGTTGACTCACCAGGATTGCCTGCTGCGAACATCCCCATGAATCTACACGCTCGGACCTGGCGAGCGAGGGATGGGCAGTTTATCCCATCCGCCCGCTTTGGTCGCGGCAACGAAGGAGAGTGGCGCTTGATGCCGCTACGCGATCCGACAACCTTGGAGCGGACGCAGTCCGTTCCTAGAAGCGAGCAACTGATGGTCCCGACGCGCTCACCATTTCATCGACGATCGCAAGAAACGGGTCGATATCGAAAGGCTTGGTGAGATAATTGCGAGCGCCCGCGGCCAACAAGCGCTCGATCTGGCTTGGGGTGGCATCAGCACTCAGGACGACAACAGGCAAGCCCGCCGTCGTCGGATCGTCTCGCAACGTCTGGATCACTTCCGAGCCATGCATGTCGGGCAGATTAAGATCGAGCAAAATCAACTTCGGGCGATGGATCCGCGCCAGTTCAATGCCAATCTTGCCCCGCGCCGCATGGAGCAGCCTGAGCGTTGGCCGAAATTCCAGGATTCGCTCCACCAAGGTAAAATTGACGAGATCGTCTTCAACGTAGAGAACGTCGCAGGAAATGGGCGGAACCAGACTTGGCTCGCTTTTCGCCGGCGGGAGGTTGGGATCGGCCAGTTCGCGATTGATGATTTCGAGCAGGTCACGCGCGGCTTTGAGGATGTGCTGTATGTCCGGGTCCTTTGCGTTGTTTCCGGGGCGCATCGTCACCAGCTCGGCAAACCCGATGATCGCGTTGAGTGGTGTGCGTAGTCTCTGACTTAACCCCGCGCGGAAATCGTGTTCGGTCGAGTCTTGACTGCCCGAATGACTCGGGACCTGGATCCCGTCATTCGCAAACTCGAGGGGAGGAGTCTTGGCTTGGTTGGATTGGTTCATTGCCGGCAATGTTCTATGCTTAGGCGGCGGCCCAGGTCTTTGGCTCAGCTTCAACGTCCATCCGGAGCCCGGACGGTTCCTCGAAGGTGCGGCCTCGCAACTTCTTTACCATGTCGATGTCGCGCCGCATTTTGTTTTTATGCGCGCAGAAAATAAGAGTGGTTTCGTCGGTAATGAGATCGGCCTTGTACGCTTCGAGCAACGATTGATCGAACGTGTGCCAGCCCATGGTTCCGCCGGCCTCGATGATTTCCTGGAACGTCCGGTTCTCGCTCTCACCGTAGAGAAGCGTTTCGCGCGTCCGCAGGCTGCTGCCCATGATCTCCGAGACGAGCAGGCGGCCGCCGCTGATTTTGCTCACAAGTCGCTGGCTCACCACGTAGCGAACCGTATCGGCGAGTCGCTGCCGAAGCTGCTGCTCCTCGTCTTTGGCGAACATTCCGAGGACGCGGTTAATCGTTTGCCCTGCATTGATGGTATGCATCGTCGTGAAAACGATATGGCCGGTTTCGGAGGCGGTCATCGCGATCTCCATGGTGGCCCGATCGCGAATTTCACCCACCAGAATCGCTTTGGGCGCCTGTCTGAGGGCGGCCCGCAGTCCACTGGCAAAATCGGGAAAATCCTTTCCGAGCTGACGCTGATTAAAGAGCGCTTGCTTGTGCGGGTGGAGGAACTCAATCGGATCTTCCAGCGTCAAGATATGAATCTTTTGGGTCAGGTTGAGCTCATTCAACATCGCGGCGAGCGTCGTCGTTTTTCCGCTTCCGGTGGCGCCCGTCACGAAAACGATCCCATTTTTTTCCTTGATCATTTCCCGGAAAATCGGAGGCAAGCCGAGACTGTCGAGCGTGGGGATTTCCGTCTGGAGCTTGCGCATGACGATCGCCTGCCGGCCATTTTGCTTGAAAATATTCACTCGAAATCGCGCCAGCTTGGGAAGGACATAGCTGCAATCGCAGGAACCATAGGTGACGAAATCGTTTTTGAGCCGATCGTCGTCTCCCATGAGATGGGATGCGATCTGCTCGATTTGGGTCGAGTCCAGGACGCCCGTCGCCGACTGAATGGGAAATTCTTCCAAGACACCGTGCTCTTCGACGATAGGGGGCCGGCCGACCGCGAAGAGCAGATCGGAAATGCCTGCGCTGCTGCTGGTCATCGCTGAAAGCAGAGCATCAATGAGTTCTTTGTTCACAAATATCCCAAGAAACCGGAATAATACTTAGCGAGAATTGTGCCTAACTGGGACGTGGGTAACGCGTTGAAACCTCATCGACAGAACTGCCCGATGACATGATCCTGGTTCGAGGAGTAAGTATTTCTGGCTAAAAACGCGCTTTTCGCTTGAAAACTTTGCCCTGATATACAGTTTCAGATTCCCGCATATGGACGCTTCTTCTGGCCTCGCTCCTCATCCGCACGCCGCGCACGATCCGCATCATGATTCCGGGCACGACCACCCCGAACTTCCGTTCTGGCGAAAGTATATCATCTCGACCGATCACAAGGTCATCGGCATCCAGTACGGCATCACCGGATTGATTTTCCTTTTCTTCGGTTTTTCGCTCATGATGCTGATGCGCTGGCAACTGGCTTACCCGGGCCAGGCCCTGCCGGTGATCGGTAACGCGCTCGGCCATTTGTTCGGACCCGGCAGCATGCCGGACGGCAAAATGACACCCGAGTTTTACAACTCGTTAGGCGCGATGCATGGGACGATCATGATCTTCCTCGGCATCGTGCCAATCGCGTTCGCCGCTTTCGGGAATTTCGTTGTGCCGCTCCAGATTGGGGCGCCGGACATGACCTTTCCGAAAATCAACATGGCGAGCTACCAGGCATTCTTTGTCGGTGGCGTTGTCATGCTCGTCAGCTTTTTCGTTCCCGGTGGCGCCGCCAAAGGCGGATGGACCTCCTACACGCCGCTCGCGATCATCGCCGACACGGGCCCGGCCTACCATCCGGTTTTCAACGGCCAGACCCTTTGGCTCCTTGGTTTCGTTCTGCTGGTAACCTCATCGCTCCTGGGCGCGGTCAATTTCATCGCCACCATCATCCAGCTCCGCGCTAAAGGGATGACCTGGATGCGCCTGCCGTTCTTCGTTTGGGCGCAATTCGTAACGGCGTTCCTTCTCCTGCTCGCGTTTCCGCCGCTCGAGTCCGCGGTGGTCATGCAGCTGATGGACCGCCTCGCCGGGACCAGTTTTTTCATGCCGAGCGGTCTGGTTATCAACGGTGTGCCCCTGCACAACAGCGGCGGCGGCAGTCCCTTGCTCTGGCAGCACCTGTTTTGGTTCCTGGGCCACCCCGAGGTTTACGTGCTCATTCTTCCGGGCATGGGCATCGTCGCCGAAATTATCGCGAACAACACGCGCAAGCCGCTCTGGGGTTACAAGTCGCTCGTCTTTGCGGCGCTCGTTCTCGGATTCCTCTCCTTCATCGTCTGGGCGCACCACATGTGGTTGACCGGAATGGGATCGGTCGTGAGTGCATTTTTCCAAACGACCACGATGATCATCTCCATTCCGTCGGTCATTATCTTGAGCGCATTTTTCATTTCACTCTGGGGCGGCTCGATTCGGTTCAACGTCCCCATGCTCTTTGCCACGGCATTCCTGCCGATGTTTGGCATTGGCGGCCTGACCGGAATCCCCCTAGCTTTTAGTTCCGCCGATCTTTATCTGCACGACACCTATTACGTGATCGCGCATTTCCACTACATCGTCGCGCCGGGAACGATTTTCGCCGTCTTCGCGGGAATTTATTTTTGGTTTCCGAAAGCAACCGGTCGAACGATGAACGAGTTTTGGGGCAAGGTGCATTTTTGGCCCTCGCTCATCTGCATGAACATCATCTTTTTGCCGATGTTTCTGCAGGGAATGCTGGGCATGCATCGGCGTTGGTATGACGGCGGACAAGGTTGGACGCTGGCCGGCGAAAAAGTCTGGGGCCTGAGCGGGTTCCAATGGAACACGCCGATCTCGATTGCCGCCTGGGTCCTGGGCGTGGCGCAGATCCCATTCATCATCAATTTCTTCTGGAGCATGAAGCATGGGAAGAAAGTGAATGACAATCCCTGGGAGGCCACTACCCTCGAATGGACCGCTCCTTCACCGCCGCCGCACGGGAATTTCGCCACCACTCCGACGGTTTATCGCGGCCCGTACGAATATAGCCTCCCCGGCCGCGAGACCGATTTTACGATGCAAGACGAACCAATGCGCGAAAGTGATCGCAAAGCCTACGAAGCCGCGGCCGCCGTTCACCATTAATCGCCCACGACTCGTTCCATGGAAATTCCCTATACAGTCACTGCTCGCCCCGATACCGGGCTTTGGAATGCGAAAGTCGGCATTTGGCTTTTTCTAGCTTCGGAAGTCATGCTCTTCGGCGGATTGTTCTCCGCCTACGTGTTTCTCCGACTCGACGCTCCGCCCGGTGCCTGGCCGCACGGATTGCTGAACGTGCCGGTCGGGATGATGAATACGATCATTCTGATCGCATCCTCGGTCACAGTCGTGATGGCGTGGGCGTCGCTGAAGATGCGCCGGTTTCGCGCCTACTGGTGGTACATGCTCGTCACGATTTTGTGCGGGGTAATCTTTCTGGCAGTCAAGCTCGTTTACGAATGGCCGCAGAAGTTTGAGCACTTCGGCGTGTTTATCAAAAAAGACGCGCTCGAGAAATATGAACCCTATCTTGGGAATCATCACCTCGCCGAAAAGGGGCTTGCGCCGCGGACCGAGATTACCGGTCATTTGCACAACAAAGGGGCTCTGAAGGACGAGAAGGTGACGGAGTACGAGATCGCCCTCGATCCGGTAAACGCGGACCCAACCAATCCGGCCATGGATCGTCCGCATTTCCTTTACGTTCCGCCAACAGAGAAGATTGCCACAATCGAAAAGGAAGACGTGGAACGGTTCGGGATGTTTACTCCCGACCACAACGCCTATTTTGCCAGCTATTTCACGATCACCGGGCTCCACGGCCTCCACGTCCTCGGTGGGGTAATTGTCTTCCTCTATCTCTGGCTGCCTGTGGGGACGAAGCTCTACAAACGTAATCCCGAGCATCTCGCCAATCGAGTGGAGGTGGCCGGGTTGTTCTGGCACTTTGTCGATCTGGTCTGGATCTTTGTTTTCCCGCTCTTTTACCTCCTTTAATCAATGAACGAATCGCACGAACACGTCATGACCGAGACAACCGGAGGAGCGACGCATGACGACCACACGGCTCACGATGTCTCGAAGCACATCCGTGGCTACCTCATCGTGGGCGGGACGCTGCTCCTTTTTACGGGCATCACGGTTGCCCTCTCCTACGTTAATTTCGGGACGCAGAAAGCGAACGTCGCGGTGGCAATGATCGTGGCGACATTTAAGGCCGGTCTCGTCGCGGCCATCTTCATGCACCTCGCGTCGGAGAAGAGAATGATCTATCGCATTCTGATCTTTACCTTCTTTTTTGTCTTTGGCCTCTTCTGGCTCACCTATCTTGCGTGGTACGATCCGATCGTCCGCTAAAATGTCGCTTAAAGGTTTTCATATCGTTTTCATCACCGTTTCGACGCTGCTCGCATCGGGTGTCGGTGCCTGGTGTCTTTGGGTCAACTCGGTCGAGGGCACGCCTGTTTTTCGAATAGGCGCGATCTGTTCCTTTGTCGCGGCGGCTGGTCTGATGATTTACGGGTTATGGTTTTGTCGGAAAATGAAGAGGCTCCGAATTATCACATGAGAACGAGGTTGTTGATCGTCTTCGCGCTGTTTCTCGGTTCCCAAGCGGGGCAAGCCTTCGCTTGCTCGGTTTGCTTTGGGGCGAAGGATGGCAAGACGACGGAACATATGGCCGTGGCGATTTGGGTTTTGATGGGTGTCGTGATGTCTGTCATGGGCGGAGTTGGAGCTTTCAGTTTCCACCTTTGGCGGCATGCCAACGCTCCGCTCGAGCCGCATCAGGAATTGACCGAGGAGGACCTGGACCGATATGAATAGGCTCGCTCTGATCAACGAGCTAATCGGCTTGCCACCGAATGCTTCCGAGCACGGTTATCAAATCGATCACTTCATCGAGTTCAGCCATTGGTTCATGGCCGCGCTTTTTGTTGGGTGGTCGGTTTTCTTCGTTTACGTGCTCCTGCGCTTCCGGAGAGGCAGGCATCCGGTCGCGGATCACGAAGGCGTGAAGAGCGGCATTTCCACGCATTTGGAATTTGCCGTCGTCCTGATTGAAGCCGTCCTGCTCGTCGGCTTCGCGATCCCGCTGTGGGCGAAGCGAGTGAATCAATTTCCTGAAGACAAGGACGCGACCATCGTCCACGCGATCGGTCAACAGTTTAACTGGAATTTCCATTTACCTGGACCGGATGGCCAGTTCGGCCGCCGCGAGATAGCCCTGCTTTCCAATACGAATCCCGTCGGCCTCGATCCGAGCGATCCTGCAGCGAAGGACGACATCGTGGTGCTCGGAGAATTGCACGTGCCGGTCGATCGACCGGTCATCATGGAGCTTTCCTCGAAGGACGTGATCCATAATTTCTGTCTCCCGCACATGCGGATGGCGCAGGATGCGATTCCCGGCCAGATCACTCCGATGTGGTTCAGGCCGATCAAGACGGGTAGCTATGAAGTGGTTTGCGGCCAGCTCTGCGGCCTTGGTCATTACAGCATGAAAGGGATGCTCGTGGTGGACAATCCGGCGGACTATCAAGCCTGGCTGAAAGAACGCGTGGAGCTTTCCGGTTCGCAAACGGCACCGGCACCGACCGAACGCTCTCCCGGTGGACCGGCAGTCGGTTCAACACCCGGAACAGTGGCGGTACCCGACGCGAAACCAGGTGATCCTTCGAAGGCGCCGAGCCCGAGCGGACATTAGGCTTACCGCTTCACGCCTGAATTTCTTCCTGTAGGCGGCGGTTTCCGCCGGCAAATTTGTCCCTATCTGGCCTTCACATGGCTAAACCAACCTCAATGCCCGCGCCGATCCCAGACTCCGAAAGCTTGCGCGAGCAGAGCCGCGGCGAAATAAAATGGCTGCATCGTTATGCGTTGTTCACGGCTGCCGCCACGCTTTTCCTGATCTGCAGCGGCGGAATGGTGACCAGCAAAGGGGTCGGTTTGGCCGTGCCCGATTGGCCAACCACGTTCGGTTACAACATGTTTCTTTTTCCCGTTTCAAAATGGGTCGGCGGGATATTTTTCGAACATATCCATCGGCTGGTCGCGTCGACCGTGGGCCTTCTTTCGATTGGCCTGGCCGTCTGGTTGTGGCGCGCTGAATATCGCCGCTGGCTGCGTAATCTGGGTTTCACCGCGCTCGGCTTGGTGATTCTACAGGGCGTTCTTGGTGGCTTGCGCGTGACCTTGCTGAAAGATGAGATTGGAGTCTTTCACGCTTGTCTTGCGCAGATGTTCTTCGGATTACTCATCATTATCATGCTGGCCACGTCGCGCACGTGGGCGCGGATTTCGGAGGAGAATGTTCCAAACGGCGCGGCCAGGACTTTGGCGCGACTCGCCATCTTCACTACCACCTTGATCTACGTACAGCTCGCCCTCGGTGCGACGATGCGCCACGAACATCGCGACCTGGCAATTCTCGATTTCCCTGCGGCTTATGGCCGACTTTTTCCAGATGTGACCTCGGCGAAACTGGCTGAAATCAACGAGTGGCGGAACGCACGCGCGCTCTCGGAGGTCACACCGTTTCACATTTACCTGCAAATGGCTCATCGTTTTCTCGCTCTGGTCATCGCCGCTGGGGTAGTCGCATGCCTGATCCGGGCACGCGCGAGAGAACTGCGTGATACGTGCCTTGCGCGATGGTCGAACGCGTGGTTTCTGCTTTTGGTCTGTCAGATCACACTGGGTGCCTGGGTTATCTGGAGCAATAAAGCGGCTGACATTGCCACGGCTCACGTTGCCATGGGCGCAATTATGTTAGCTTTGGGCGTGACCATTTCCGCGATCTCCCTGCGACTCTCGGGAGTCTCGGAAGCGACGCCGATCCAGCGCAATTATCTCGCCTCTGGGAACCTGCCCGCGTTATGAAAACCGCCTTGGTTCCTTCGCCGACCGTTGAATCGACAGCCATCGAAAGCGAAGCGCGTCGAGGGGTGGGTCCGGACTTTGCGGAACTAGTCAAAGCACGTTTAACTTTTTTGGTTCTCCTCACCACGGCAGTCGGTTTCTATTTGGGGTCCGTCGGCCCCATCAGTTACATTGCCCTTTTCCACGCCGTCTTTGGGACCGCGCTCGCCGCGGCCGGGGCGGCCGCGCTGAACCAATGGTGGGAGCGCCGGCTTGACGCGCTCATGCAGCGCACCAGAACCAGGCCAGTTCCGGCCGGCCGAATGCTCCCACGGAGTGCGCTTATCGTCGGAAGTCTGCTGGCGATCGCCGGGGTGGCTTATCTAAAGATCAAATGCAACGGGCTGAGCGCTGTCCTCGCGGCTGCGACGATCGTCATTTACATTTTCGCCTACACGCCTTTAAAGCGCATCAGCACCGCCAACACCCTGGTGGGTGCGATCCCGGGCGCGTTGCCGCCAATGATCGGCTGGGCGGCCTCCAGCGGACGCCTGGATCCCGGCGCGTGGAGCCTTTTTGCCATCCTCTTCTTTTGGCAATTGCCCCACTTTTTTGCGATAGCTTGGATGTACCGAGAGGATTATGCGCGGGCTGGATTTCAGATGGTGTCGCGGGGAGATGAGACCGGCGTCCGTAGTGCAAGTCAGAGCGTCCTGTTTTGCATCATTCTCCTTTTCGTCAGTGGGATTCCCGCCTTCCTCGGTGTCGTCAATTCTATTTACCTTGCGGCTGAGCTGATCCTTAATGGGTTGTTCATCTTCGTGGCGATGCGATTTTTGCGTACACAATTGGCGGCCGATGCGCGCAAGCTCTTTCTTGCGTCGATCGTCTATCTGCCCTTGCTTCTGCTTGCCTTGGTCCTGACGAAATCATGAAAGCGGAAACCGCCACCATCTCATTGACACCCGTGACTCCCGGGCGTTCTGGCGCTTGGAAGGCGACTCTGATTCTCATCCCGCTCGTGACCGCCGGCCTGCTTTTCTGGCTCCGCCAGGTTGAAGTGCAGCACCTGAAAAACCGCGATCTTTCTTCTTATGGCACCGTGCCACAGTTCGAGCTTGTGAATCAGGAAGCGCAACCGTTTGGGTCCGCGCAATTGGCCGGAAAAATTTGGATCGCTGATTTCATCTTCACGAGCTGCCCCGGCCCTTGCCCAATAATCAGCACCCGGATGAGCGAATTGCAGAAGCCGCTCGAGAAGAGCGACATTCATCTTGTCTCCTTCAGCGTCGATCCGGAGAAAGACACCCCGGAAGTGTTGCATGGCTACGCGGAAAAGCTGAAAGCGGGGCCAGAACGCTGGGATTTTCTAACCGGTCAGCGCGCCGCGATTTACTCCCTCATCCGCGGCGGATTCAAACTTGCAGTTGCGGATGGCAGCGCCGACGAAGGCATGCCGATCCACAGCACTCGCGTCGCTCTGGTGGATCGGCATGGGGTAATTCGCGGCTATTATGATGCGTTGGCGCCGGACGCCGTCACCAAATTACTCGCCGACGCGAGCCATCTCTTGCGCGAACAGCCGAAATAATCGGGATCACGCGCCTGGCTCGGGCGGATGTGCCATCGGTCCCTCGGCACAGACGAGCCGCAGGTATTCCTGGTATTCGCCCTTCGGCAAGCCATCGACGATGCGCTGCAGTTCGGCTTCAGTAATAAAGCCCATTCGGAACGCGATTTCCTCCAGACAGGCGATTTTAAGACCTTGCCGGTGCTCTATCGTCGCGATGTAGTTTCCCGCTTCAAGCAAGCTGACTTGCGTTCCTGTGTCGAGCCACGCCATCCCACGGCCCAATAGCTTCACATGCAATTCCTTTTGCCGGAGATAAACCAAATTGAGATCGGTGATCTCCAGTTCGCCGCGCGTTGACGGCCGCAGGTTCCGGCAAAACTCCACGACACGGTTATCATAGACATATAGCCCGGGAATCGCGAATTGGCTCTTGGGATGCTTTGGCTTCTCCTCAAGACTGAGGGCATGGCCGTCGGGGCCGAATTCCACGACTCCGTAGCGCTCGGGATCGCGGACCTGATAACCAAAAATACAGGCGCCGCGTTCGAGAGCCAGCGCTTCGCGATAGAAGTCCAGTTTACCGTAGAAAATGTTGTCGCCCAGGATGAGCGACGCGCCGGAATCGCCCAGGAAATCTGCGCCGATGAGGAACGCCTGGGCAATTCCTTCCGGCTTTGGTTGGGCTGCGTAATCGATCCGGATTCCAAACCGTGAGCCGTTCCCCAAATAATCCCGCAGCATCGGCAAATCCTTGGGCGTTGAAATAATCAACACGTCCCGCAGGCCGCCCAGCATTAGGGTGGAGAGCGGATAACAAATCATCGGCTTGTCGTAAACGGGCAGGAGCTGCTTGCAGACGATCTTGGTCAGCGGATAGAGGCGGGTGCCGGCCCCGCCGGCAAGGAGAATTGCTTTTTTATTCATGCGACGACCCCATCACGCTTCCGGAGCTCCATCGATCGAGCAGATGGGCCCATTCCTGCCAGAAACCGGCGCGCCGCGTCAAATTCATCTTGTTGAGCGGGTTCAGCCAGCGAAGGTTTGGACTTCCGCGACTGCCAAAGGCACGGTCAAAAACAAAGGGATCTCCCAGGTGCTCACTGAGCTTACGGTCGGCCACTCGACCACCCACGGCGTGTCGCAGCGCTCTCTCGATTACTTCGCGCGCAACGGTTGGCTTTGCTTCGATCGATGCGCTCAAAGTGACCCCGAGCAATTTCTTCAACAGCACTCCGCAGATCAACGCACGTGAGCTGGTCGCATGCACATGCGAAATATCCTGGAACATTCCGCGCAAAGTGATGGCAAAACGTGCCTGCCGCAAAAAAAGATCGACTGGCACTCGGGCGGATTCGTTTGCGCGATCGTCTTCCAGCGCAAGTACTAGCTTGCGATTGGCCTGCCATTCGGCCTCGACTGCCATGGCGTCGGGAAGAAACTCGAGCTGAAGCGCCAGTCGTTTCATCCTGATGGTCAGTCGGCGATTCGTTGCGAATTCGCACACAAAAGCCTTTACTTCAGGACTTATCCTTTGGACTTCGACGAGTTCCCTCTCGATTGACGGTAAGGTGGCGTCGGGCCAGCGGTCGATCAGATAAGCGATCCTTTTCCGAGCGGGAGCGGCTGCACCACCCTCGGCTGCCGGTGCGATGACGTTCTCCTGTTTTTCAAAGAGCTCAATAAGCGGCCGGACCGTTGTCTCCACTTGGAAATGATTTTCGATACGTCTGCGTCCGGAGGAACCATAGCGTGCCCGTAGTTCGCTGTTTCGGCACAGGGTCTCGAGTGCATCGGCGAAAAGCCCGCTTTCGCCAGCCGGAACCAGAAAACCAGTTTCGTTGTTCACCACTGCCTCGGGGATGCCAGCCACCGTGGTCGAGACCACGGCGCGCGCGGAGGCCATCGCCTCGAGGATCGCCGTGGGAAAGATGTCGCTTGCGCCATGGTCGTCGATGGTTGAGGCGAGCGCGAAAATATCACAACATCGGAGCCTCTCGATCACGCTGTCTTGCGGCAGAGCTCCCTTTAGGGTCACAAGAGCTCCGAGTCGTAATTCATCGATCCGTTGTTGCAGATTTTCGCGCAACGGTCCGTCGCCGATTATTTCGCAACCAAAATTCACGCTGCGCTGGCGCAGCTGTTCACACGCTTCGATCAAGTATTCGAATCCCTTGAACGCAACCAACCGTCCGACGCTCAAAATCCTCACCGGTTCTGCGGTCCGAATGGGAGCGACGTGATCGAGAAAATTGGCGAGATTCATTCCGTTATACACGCGCTGGATCTTGCTGGTTGACTTCGGACAGCGTTGGGTCATCAAGCTGCGACTGTATTCGGTCTCAACCGCGACGAATTCAGCCGCGTCGCAGATTTCCCGAAGGAGGTCGTCGTTGCCGAGATCGGTCATAAAGTCCTGCCCATGAGCGGTGACGCTGAACGGGATGGCGGATATCGCTTTCAGAAAGAGGGCGGTATGGGCCGCCCGATTTGCAAAATGCACGTGGAAGTGGCTGATCTTGTTCCGCGCGAATAGTTCAGCGAAAAAGGTGGCATTTCGAGCCCGCGTCGCTGCTTTGACCGAGGGACCGTATTTCTGGTCGTGTTTTGCGATGAGCGCCTCCGGCCATCGATTCTCCGCGCGAGCCTTTTCTTCCCAGAGGCGAAGGATTGGTTGCGGTGGCGCATAGTGAATCGGTGCTCGCAGCCTGCCGCTGTGGGCGTGCCGAATGCTGGTCAGCGGCGGATGGATCGAGCCGATCGTGAGGGAAAATCCCAGCTGTTCGAGCGCGAGCATCTCCGTGTCGCAAAAAGTCTGCGAAAGAACGGGGTAGCGCGAATAAAGGTAAGCAAGGCGCATGGGACTTTCGCGGCATGATTAAGCTATGACGCTCAAATAGCAACGCGCGGGCAGGCGGCTGGCGTCGGCCTCGCCCCATGGGCACCTACGAAAAGCGGACGTCCTTTCCTGGATCCATCTCAAAGTCGAGCGCGAGAGATTCCGCCGTATTCGGTTTGATCACTTCCTCCATGAATTTCACATGGATCGGGTCCTCCCGAAAAATCTCGTACCGATCCATTGACTCGAAATCGATGGCGATAAAGAACGGCCAGGGCAATTCCGGATTGATCCGCTTTCCGCATTTGATGCTTAACACCTCCGGGATCTTCAGCAACTGCATGCGCGCGTTCATCATCATCTCTTCGATCCGCGCAGGAGTGACCTCGGGCTTGAGCTTGAATAAGACGATGTGGTGCACCATGGGTGCTTAGCTTTAGGCGGAGGGAGGCTGGCAGGCAAGCCGGAACATGGAGACGGACTCAACGCCACCGTTTTCGCAATTCACGAGGTTGGAATTTCCAGGCCGAAGCCCGAATTACCGGGTCTTTTCGTCAATCGAGTGTCGTTGTTGGACATGCTCGCTCATCCCTTCCAGTCCAGCGCGCCTTTCTTCAGCGCGTAGATGTATCCGATCATCAGGATTGTGATGAAGCTTACCATGCTCCACAGGATCAGTGTGCTTTCGACAACCGCTTCCTTGTAAACGACCGCCCACGGATACATGAACACAATCTCGAGGTCGAAAAGAATAAAGAGCATCGCGACCAGGTAAAACTTTACGCTGAAGCGCGGTTGCGTCTCCCCTTGGGGTACCATTCCACACTCGTACGCGGTATCTTTTATGCGGGTGCGCCGGCCCGCCTTTCCCAGGAGCACGCTGACGAGCAACGCCGAGACGGCAAAGCCAATTGCCACCCCGAGGTGGAGTAGCAGCGGAAGGTAATCGCGAAGCATGAAGGCTTAGGGAATCCGCAGCCAGCCGGACGGAGCGCTCCGGTCTATTTTCCAGCGGCGCCGGCCGCGCGGGCGATCGCGGCGGTCCTGGCGCTTGCTGCCGCGGCGGCCGCAGCGGGAATATGTCCATTTTGCGGGGCGATCGCGGCCGCAAGCGCGGCTGGGAGGCCCTTGTATTTCTTGCCAGTCTTTTTCACCGCGCCACGGGCCACGAGGTTTTGCAGCTTCTCATAGGCTCGGAGACGAAGCATCTCCTCCCCGCCACTGGCTGCATTTCGAGCGCGAAGATTCTCGTGGACAATGTCGAAGAGTTGCTTGAATTCGAACGATGCCCGCCGGGAAAGCACAGCAACTAATTCCTCAGTCACAAGGTCGGGAACTCGACGCGAAAATGCGTTTTTCTTGAGAATAGCCATAAGCCGAAAATCATATCACATTTTGCCCGTAACGCAGCAGATTTCTCCCATCGAGCTATTTAAGGCCTTGTTCCGAGGCATTTGGATCGATTAGGCGATCCATGGCGGCGGTATTATTCCGTCGAATCATCCGGGCTCGCCGACGGTGCCACGGGCGGCGAGGTAACCGGGACCTTCAAGGTTGGGCTCGAGGAACTGGCTGGCCCGTGCATTTGCTTCTGATAAAGCATGGCCGCCACGCCGCCCAGCCCGCCCACCCCAACGATTGTTTGGTACACGGTGATAGGACCGACTGATTCTGAGATGTATCCATTTCCATCGTAGCGTTGCGACATCACAATCGGGCTGAGGTGCCTTGTGATGGTTTCAGGGGCTGGCAACTTATTCAGGTCGATCGTGTCGGCAATTCCCGGCAAGAACGCTGCGCTCATGAAAAGCATTGGTCGCAAGGTTGCGTCGACCCGTGCATAGATGAGCGCCGGGTCGATATAGGTGAACATTTGCTGGGCACGAGGGACAGCGTGCTCTGCGGTTTGGAAATTCTTCGACGCGGCCAGTTCGGACTTTCCATCCGAGATTCGCTTCATCGCGGTCTCAACTGAGACCGCGTCCGCACCCGCCACCAATATCCGGTCCGACAACCCGATTGTGGGCGAAAGAGAGAAGAGTGGCCCACCCGCGTGCGTGGAAAAATACTGCACGCCATCTTTTTCGTGGTGCGTCCAAGCTTCGGAGTCCGCATTTGCCGTCGTGATTAGTTTCAGGACCTTGTTTGCCTTCGCCGAGTCTCTCACGTGAAGGGTGGCAAGAAGCGACGGCCAATGGGCATTCGGAGGCCACGTGGCCACCCAACTCAATTCCGGCCCGAACGCGCTATTCCAACTCTCAAGAGTCATCCCGTTCGATGAAAGGGCGTCGCTAACTCTCTGTAAGCCGCCCATCCACCCCAAGATGGCCTGTGAATTCGGAAGCGGCACGGGCTTGGTCAAATTCCAGAGGCCCGCAGCGTAGAGAAATGTGTCCTTTGTCGCAATGGGGAGCGAGTCGCGGGCGAGGACGCCCGCATCGAATAATTTCGGCATGCCCACGAAAATCAAGTCTCGAATCTTTCCGCCATCGATGGAGATCGTGCCGCACAGACTGCGAATTTGGTGGATCGCCGTCATTTGATCGGCTGATTCGCTTTCGCCCCTCTCCGGGCTCGGCATCAGTTTCTCCGCTAATCGATTCACCCGTGCGAAAGCGAGGGCCTCGAAGGTCGAGGGCATGTGTTTGGAGGCCGAGGCGAACACTTCATCCGCTGCGAGTGTGGCGTTCGGATTCTTTATCCGGCCATCCACCCGATCCAAGAGCGGTTTCAATTGTTCGAGATCGTTCGCCACAAGGAACCATTGGCCGTCGCTGACCGTGGACAGGCGAACGAGGCCTGCGGTATCGGTCTGGATTTGATGCCCGTGGTATTCCACGATCTCCTGTTTGAAATCCGGTGCCTTGCCCAGCAGTTTTGCCTTCCAGTTTACGGCGATCTTTTCCACGCTCCCGGGATCTCCTCGAAAGCGAAAACCACCGGCTATTTTCCACGCACTATCTTCGATGGCGGTTACAGCGAGGAAGACATCCTTTGCCTGAAGCGACTCACATTCTTGAATAGTCAATTCATAGGCATCGTTCACAGGGATTCTTGCACGCGGCTTTTGCAGAAAATCCTGCACGGCTGGTTCGGTCCAAATTTGGTAGAGATCGGTCTGGTGCAGTTGCGCGCGCGCCCGGTTGAAATCCGGCAGGTGCACAAACAAAAGGGTATCTCGAGGGAGGAGCGCCGTGACTGCGGCGCTCGAAGTGTGGCGGGACCGATAAAAACTCCACCAGATTGCGGCCGCCGTGATAGCTGCCACCATGACCAGCAGCTGAAATCGCTTCATAGGCGGACATTGTAGCGCGGTCTGTAAACGTCGCGAGCATTTCGAGCTTCGAACGCGATGTCCGTCTCTGCCCAGGTCCGGTGAGTGAATGGAGTCGGCCGCCCCCGCGCCGTCAGGCGCGCGGATGAAACTTCCGATGCACCGCTTTCAATCTTTGTTGGTCAACGTGGGTGTACACCTGCGTGGTGGAAATATCCGCGTGGCCGAGCATTTCTTGAATGATTCGAAGGTCCGCGCCGTTACTGAGTAAATGCGTCGCGAAACTATGACGAAGCAGGTGTGGGTAAATGTTTGCCTCCAGTCCCGAATGCCGTGCGCGCGCCTTGACGATTTGCCAAATACGAACGGTCGTGAGTCTACTTCCGCGGGTTGACAAAAAGATCTCGCTTCCGCTGCGTCGCTTCACCAGCCTTGGTCGTTCTGTCGAGATATACGAGGTCAGCGCGTCACAAGCTCTCCGGCCCACTGGCACCAGGCGCATCTTGTTTCCCTTGCCCGTCACGCGCAGAATGCGCTCCTCGAAATTCATGCTTTCAAGTCGCGCAGTGGCCAACTCGGAGATTCGTAACCCGCTCGCATAGAGGAGTTCCAGGATCGCGCGATCGCGCAATCCCAGCGGGTGAGTGGTCTCTATGCTTTCAATCAGGCGTTCGACTTGTAACTCGTTCAATGTTTCCGGCAGATATCGATTAATCCGGGGAAGCGTCAGTGTTTCCGTTGGATCGCGTTCGAGCGCACCTCTTCCCGTTAGAAACCGAAAGAAAATCTTCAACGCGACCACAACCAACTTGATGGACGAGGCTGAAAGCCCTCCCGTTTTTCGCTCGGAGAGGTACTCACTGATCAGAGTCTGGGTCACGTCCCGTGGGCGCGTTATGTGCCGCGCGGCCGAGCACCAATTTGCGAATTCCATCAGCGAGCGGCGGGTGGAGAGTTGATAATTATCCGAGAGACCGCGCTCCGTGGCGAGGAAACGGATAAACAAATCGATCTCCTGTTCCACCTGGTGAGTGTATCCGCAGATTCCGCAGATTCACCCAGATTCCGGGCAAGCTCCGGAGAGGACGTTTCAGTTCCTCGCTATTCGTCATTCGAACAATTGACAAAGGGAGCGATGATTCCGAACGTTGATCTATCATGAGTCTTGATCTCAATTCTCTCCTGCAAGATTGGCCGCATGAGACCGGCGCGATCAAAGTGCGCAAGATTATTGGCCTGGACGGCAACGAGAAACTGCAGCTCCGGATCGACCTCGGCATTCTCCAGATGGAAGTGACCGGCCGGCCCGATGGCCAGCGGCCGCACCACTGCGAGTCATTGCTAATCTACCATCAGCGGCGCGCCGAGCGGGCCGAAGCGCGGGGGGAAAACTACGAACTAACGCCCGAGCAATGCAACGAGCTCCAGCAGGAAGGTATTCAGTACTATCACCGTTACCTCAGTCTCTTTCAGATTAACGATTTCCCCGGTGTGATCCGGGACACGCAACGCAACCTCGATCTCTTCGCCTTCGTGGCCGAGCACGCCGACCGCGACGAACTCATCTGGAGTTTCCAGCAATTTCGCCCTTACGTTCTGATGATGAACACGCGGGGCAAAGCTTCGATCCTCCTCGGGGAAGGCCGATTCGGCGATGCCATGCGTGAAATCGAGCGTGGCCGGGATGCCATCCAGGAGTTCTTTCAGCAATCAAATTTCCCCGAGCTGGCCGCGAAAAGTTCCGAACTCGCTTTTCTCGAGGAATGGCTCGAAGAAGTGAGCTCGAAGCGCCCGCTCTCGAAGCTCGAGATAATGCAGCGCGAAATGGAGATCGCGATCGCAAGCGAACTCTACGAGCGCGCGGCGGAATTGCGCGACGCGATCAAGCTGCTTCAAACAAAATCCGGTTAGAGACGGGTGACTTTGGGTCGCCCGCCCGCTCCTGATTCGCTAACCTTCGTCGCGGACGATATGCTGAATGGTCCGTCATCGGAGATTGTGTGGCTAGCAAGACCGGGAAATTGACAAAACGACGCTCTACCCCAGTCGGCGGCAACAAACCCCGCCAGGGCCAGAAGGGGCGAGTTGTTACCTCGACACGGTCCCCGGGGAGGTTTGGCCAGGAGGAGCTGTTCATTGTCGTCGCGTTGGCTGTGGCCACCCTCGCGGTCTACGGGCAGGTCGTTGGTCACCAGTTCATCGGTCTCGATGATGACGTTTATGTCCGAGACAATCCGATGGTCATGGGTGGGCTCACCCTGAAAGGGATTATTTGGGCCTTCACCACATTTTACGACTCGAACTGGCACCCCCTTACCTGGCTCTCCCACATGGTGGACGTTCAGATGTTTGGTCTGAATGCAGGTGGGCACTTGCTCATCAATACGCTGATCCATCTTTCGAACACTTTCCTCCTTTTCCTGTTTCTCAAGCGAGTAACCGGAGCCAGGTGGGAAAGCGCGATCGTCGCGGCCCTCTTCGCCTTGCATCCGTTGCACGTGGAATCGGTTGCATGGGCGGTCGAACGTAAAGACACATTATCGACCCTTTTTGGGTTACTGTGTTTGCTCGCCTACGCTCGCTACGCGGAGCGATCTACGCCAGGACGATACGCGCTCGTCTTTCTTTGGCTGGGCCTGGGACTGATGGCGAAACCGATGCTGGTGACCTGGCCATTTGTCTTGCTCCTGTTGGATTACTGGCCGCTTCGTCGTATCGATTGGCGACCGGACGATGGGATCAAACGATTTACAAAAGCCTGGCTGCCGTTGATTCGTGAGAAATTGCCGCTCTTCTGCCTGGTCGCGGTTTCCATGGTCGTGACCTACCTGGCGCAATCGCATCAAGAAGCCGCGGGGCGAGTTTTCGACGCTCCCCTGGCGTTACGCTTCCCTAACGCGTTGGTCTCATCCGTCAAATATGTCATCCTGACCTTTTGGCCTCGCGGCCTGGCTGTCTACTATCCGCTTTCTCGTTCTGGTTTACCGTTCTGGCAGCCCGCCCTCGCGGTTTTTGTGCTTGCGGTTGTGACTGCCGTTGCGCTTCGAGAGGCGAGTAAGCGACCCTGGCTGATCGTCGGATGGCTCTGGTTCGTGGGAACATTAATTCCCGTTTTGGGGTTGATGCAGGTTGGCATCGGTGAGGCGATGGCAGATCGTTACCACTACGTTCCCTCCATCGGACTCTTCGTAGCCCTGGTTTTCGGTTTTGCGGATCTCGCGAACGGGTGGCGGATTGGACGCGTCGCTACGACGATGGTCCCAGCAGTGATTCTTTTGCTTCTCGCCTATCTTACCGCCGTTCAAGCCAGTCGATGGCGTGACACCGAGACCTTGTTCGAACACACGTTGTCGGTCACTTCCGATAACGTGGTCATCGAATATAACCTTGGCCGCTTTCTGGGTCAGCAGCGAAAATACGACCAGGCCATTCCGCATTTCGCAGAGGCATTGCGAATAAAACCCGATTTTTTTGATGCCTTGGTCAACGCCGGCCTGTTTTTCTTGAATCAGGGGAAGACGGACGAGGCCATCTCCTACTACCACCGCGCTCTGGACGTTAAGCCAGACTCCGCCAATGCGCATATGCAGCTCGCACTCGCCTTGGTGCAACAGGAAAGGAAAGATGACGCCGTGGAGGAGTTCCACAAGGCAGTTGACCTTGCCCCGAACGATCCGGATATCCGGACCAATCTTGGACTAACGTTGGCACGCCAAGGGAAGCTGTCTGAAGCAAGCGCACAGCTGAATGAGGCGTTGCGGATCAATCCGGCAAGCGCCGAAGCGCACAACAATCTCGGACTGGTTTTTCTCATGGCGGGGCAGCCCGAAAAGAGCCTTCCTCATTTTACCGAGGCGTTGAACCTGAAGCCGAATTTTACGGTCGCCCGGGACAACGTAGCGCGGGCGCAGAAGCAGATCGAACTGCGCAAGAAATGAAACGGCAGTTGCGTGTGGTCGGCGGATTCAGGGGTGTTTGTGCCAGGAGCGCCGGCGGGGATTCGCTGGCAAGACCCCCTTTTCCCTTGCAGCATTTGAAGATAATTCTGTTTGTGAGTGTAACGCCCCAGGGGATGTGCACATTGGACGGTCCGAGGAGATTTCGTGGCTAACAAGAGCGGCAAATTGAGAAAACAGCGCCATGTGCCTGGCGGCAAGCACCGTCAGGGCGAGGGGCGGCGACCCGTTGAATCTGCGCGATCGGCGAGAAGCCTTCACCGGAATGATCTATTTATGGCGGTAGCTTTGGCCGTTACCACCCTCGCAGTTTATGCGCAGGTGGTCAGTCATCAGTTCATCAGCCTCGACGATGATCTTTACGTCCAAAACAATCCGATGGTGGCTGGCGGCTTGACGCCAAAGGGCGTGGTCTGGGCATTCACGACATTTCACGCTGCCAACTGGCATCCGCTCACCTGGCTCTCTCATATGGTTGACAGCCAGATCTTTGGTCTCAACGCGGGTGGGCACTTGCTCGTTAACGCGCTGATCCATGTCTCGAATACGTTGCTCCTTTTCTTTTTTCTCAAGCGAGTAACCGGATTCAGATGGAGGAGCGCGATCGTAGCGGCACTTTTCGCACTGCATCCCCTGCACGTGGAATCGGTCGCGTGGGCTGCCGAGCGCAAAGATACCCTGGCGACCTTCTTTGGGTTGCTAAGTTTGCTGGCCTACGCCCGTTATGCAGAGGCGACTTCGTGGAAACGATACTCGCTGGTTGCGCTTTGGTTGGGCCTCGGCCTTATGGCAAAACCCATGCTGGTCACCTGGCCTTTCGTCTTGCTTTTGTTGGATTACTGGCCCCTCCGTCGCCTCGAATGGCAACCGACGGATGGAATGGGGCGATTCGCAAAAGCCTGGTGGCCGCTCTTTCGCGAAAAACTGCCGCTCTTTGGTCTGGTCGCGGCGTCCATGGTCGTGACCTATGCTGCGCAATCGCACGGAGGAGCCGTGCGGGGATTTGTTGACGCGCCGCTTTCGTTGCGCCTGGCGAACGCGGTTGTATCGTACGCCAAATACTTCCTTCTGACATTCTGGCCTGGCGGCCTGGGCGTCTACTACCCGTTTTCTTCTGAAGGAGTGCCAACGTGGCAAATCGGTGCTGCACTTATTCTGATCGCTGCCGTGACGGCCCTTGTGCTGCCGCAGGCGAGCAGCCGAGCCTATCTGATCACTGGATGGTTCTGGTTTCTGGGAACCTTGGTGCCGGTGATTGGGCTGGTTCAGGTTGGTGGCCAGGCGATGGCGGATCGGTACCATTACATCCCTTCCATCGGACTCTTCGTGTTCCTCGTCTTTGGCCTGGCGGATCTTACGGTCGCGTGGCGAATCGAGCGAATCGGCATCGCGGTGACTTCGATCGTAATTTTATTTTTTGGATTCCTGACCGCGCATCAGATCGGTTGGTGGAAGGATAGCATGACCTTGTTTGAACGGACCCTGTCGGTCACGCCGGACAACCTGGTCATCCAATACAATCTTGGTCACGTTCTCGGTCAGCAAAAAAGATATAATGAAGCAGTTCCCCATTTCACGGAAGCATTGCGAATCAAGCCCGACTTTTTCGATGCGCTGATCAACATGGGCATTACTCTGTCAGAGCAGGGCAGACCGGCCGAGGCTATCGCCTTCTATCGCCGGGCCCTGGAGGTCGATCCGAAATCCGCCAAGGCGCACATGCAGCTAGCGCTGGCGTTGGTTGCGCAGGAAAAGGTGGATGACGCCCTCTCGCAGTTTTATGGAGCTCTGGAGCTATCCCCCAATGACGCCGACATCCGCACAAATCTTGGGCTGGTCCTTGCGCGTTTGGGCAAGCTTTCGGAAGCGGCTGCACAGCTAAATGAGGCATTGCGGCTCAACCCCAAAAGCGCGGAAGCACATAACAATTTAGGGCTCGTTTTTCTGGCGAACGGTCAACCGGAAAAAAGTATTGAATATTTTTCAACAGCGCTGCAGTTGAAACCAGATCTTAAGGTTGCCCGGGATAACCTGAAGCGGGCTCAGAGCCAGGGGAACACGCGCCCAAAGTGAGGCGTTGGATCTGAAACAGCTGTGGTCACTACGAGGAATTCATACATGACCAATGCCGACCCCAGCATCATCGAGCGAAAAGAGCGTTGGGCGCGCAAAATGAGCGGCAAAGCCAGGCCAGCTACCCGGTCACAGACCCGGTTGCCGCCCGGTCAGCATCTGACGTCTGGATTTCCGGTCCTCGATCTCGGAATTCGTCCGGACATTCCACTTGGAGAATGGCGACTCGAACTCAACGGGCTGGTCGAGCATTCCAAAATCTTTGCCTGGGAGGAGTTCAATGCGCTCCCGCAGTTCGAGGACGTCAGCGATTTTCACTGCGTCACGACCTGGAGCAAATTCGATTGCCGCTGGAACGGTGTCGCCTTCTTTACTCTTACCGAGATCGTGAAACCGAAACCGGAAGTGGGACACGTTCTCTTCGTCAGCTACGACGGCTATAGCACGAACGTCCGGCTGGATGACTGCATGGACGACGACGTCCTCATTGCCACGCGGTTCGACGGCCAGCCGATTTCGCGCGAGCACGGCGGTCCGGCGCGTGTCATTATCCCGAAGCTATATGCATGGAAGGGCGCGAAGTTCGTGCGTTCAATCGAGTTCTCTGCCGAAGATCGGCCTGGCTTTTGGGAAGTGCGCGGTTACAGCAACACCGCGGACCCCTCGAAGGAGGATCGTTTTTCGTTGGAGAAGAACGCCGGCGCTCATTCGTAGACCGTCTCGAGTTGCTGGTCGATCACCTCGCCGGTAAAGCGATCAATCGCGACGTGCAGCCAGTAACGTCTTTCTCCTTCGACCACGAATTGTGACAGGCTTGTCGCAATGCCTGGAAAGCGACCGGACTGGGCGATGACGTCGATCATCAGATTCCATGTTCGCGTTTGCGCTACTTCGGCGAGAGATCGACTGATTAATTCTCGAGCTTCCTCTCCAGCGCCGGTGGCGCTGGTCCGAACCGCTGCCGTGAGTCTGCCCAACTCGTAACGACCAAGCGCTGGTGTGCCAGTGCTGGGATCTGTTGCCGTCACGATGTCGAGGGCAGCGTTTTTTCCGTTTGCGGTGGTTACGATGGCAGTCGATCCCTCATTTCTGACGGTGCCGGCTATCATCGCTGCCAGGACGACGGAATTGCGAGTGTTCAGGTTGATAACGCCGGCGCGCACGTTAGCGGGACTGGTACTGAAGAGATCGAGCAACGAGGTGTCCGCGGTGCCTGGCGTGTAGAAGTCGAGTGTTGTCGATACATTCTTATAGGCATAGCCAAGTTCGCCAGGGCTTCTGAGCGCCCGGTTCAACACGATCGGAGTTGGATTTGGTGCAGGACTTGGAGCTGCAATTTCCCGGCCGTGTGCCTGCGGATTCGGAGGGGCCGGGCTGGGAGCGGGAGGTCCAGCATACTCAATTACCGTAGGAGCGTCGCCTGTTCCGCTGTCGGATTGATCGATGATCGAAGCCCCGAGCGATAGAATTTCGCCGATAGTTGGACGCGGACTAATCGTTTCTCTCGCAAGATCGAGTAGCTGAAAAAAGTCCGGCTCCCGTGTGCCATCAATGGCGGGAATGGCATCTGCGAGTGATAAGCCATTTGCGCCATAGTAATCCCAGTGATCCACATTCCAAGCCAGGCCAAAGTCTCGACGAATATCAGACGCTCTTGAGGAGGGGATTGGACCGTTTTGACCTATCCAGGACAACTTCGAGAGGCAGAATCGGCGAATAAGAGGCTCTCCTTGCCGCGCTATCGTTCCGTCGGGCCGGGCAAAACTTGTGGTTACACGCCGTGTCGCCGCGGGTCCCCAGGTAGCAAAATTTAGGTCGCGGGAAAAAGTGCCAAGGTATTGCAACGCACCAGCAGAGAAACCGGTCGCTGCTCTATACGCGATAAGCATTTGCCGGGATGTAAACATCTGATCAGTCCTTCCGTTCCAGACCAGGCCGCCTGTCTTAAGAAAACCGCTGGAATTCGACACGACGAAATCGAAGTACCTGGTTGCGGATGCGGCGCTGATCACAAAGCTCCCAAAGCTTCCGCCGGGCTGAATTGAAGCGTAGTTCCGCCACCCGATCAGGTCGCTCACGGCCGAACTGGACAATCCGGCGACAGTAAGGTCTGCGAACGACAAAAAGCCCTTGGGTCCGAACTGCGACGGCACGCTGTTGGGAACGGGAGGATAGCCGGCCACATTTACGTCAAGTAATCCGCCTTCGTCGTAGACAGCATAGGCGTACCGGCCAATCACCGAACGAGTTGGCGAAGAAAGAATCACCGGTCCTTCATCGGCAACAAAAACCCAGTCCGGTGCGGTAAAGGAGGGGATGGGAGCTGTGTCGATTGGATCCGTTCCGGCTGGCCGCGGAATCAAATAGTGTTTGTTCCAACGACCCGCGCTGATGTCACCCTTCTTCGGCGCAGCGGGAGAGGGCGCTGGCGCCGAGCTAAGAGCGGATGCGCGGCTACCAATTCCAGGGATGACGATCCCATCAGCTCGAATGCTGCGACGAACCAGATTCGGAATAGGGTCCGGTGAACCTGCTGGCACTCCACTGCGCTGCGGCAAGATATTGGTCGCGGCCGTAGGCGCATAAAGTGTGATGCCGTTGACGGTGGTGGAGGTCGATCCATTGGCGATTTCTTGCTTCAGGTCCCCGATGATGACGCTCAGGGCGCTCCGAGCCAACTGAGCTGCTTTGATTTCATTGAAACTGCCGTGCGCTAGCCGGCGTTCGATCGCGCTACTGGCCAGATAGGCCGTCACAATTCCCGCGAGAAGGACTACGAAAGCGAGGACGATAATGAGTGCGACCCCGCTTTGGTATTCGATTGTCCGAGGTTCCTGGGGGAAATTCATTCAAAGCTATTGTGCGAGCGAAAAGTAGCGCTGATAGATCCTGATTCCGGAGATCGCAGGGCGAGGCATGTCGTTTGTCGCGTCCAGTGCGCTCTGCCATTGGGCCAACAGAGCCCCGGGCCCCATCGAAGGAGCAAAGTCGTTCATACGCGCAGCGATTGCGGCAACTTGTGTGTCGGAGAGGAGAGTCCTGCTCTTGGGATCAATCACCGCAATTGCAACCGAGAGGGCCACAACATCTTGCATTCCATTGATTGTAGTGTGTCCTGCGGTGGTATCCCAAGGGATGTCAGATAAGTCACCGTTCGTCAGCCAGTAAGAATACTCGAAGCGGAATACGTTAGCAGCGGCGATCTCGTAATCAGAGTCGGCCGTCTCATCTACGATTGCTGGCCAATTGGCTGCGATCGTCTGTGGCAGAAAGACTATCGGAGTGTTACTGGGCGAAACTCCATTCCACACTAGCCCTTGGCCAAGTCGCTCTGCCTTGCCCCGTGTGTTGATTCGGTAGCTTACGAGTGAGATCGGACTCTGCGAACCGACCGATGGATAATAGCCAGGAACCTCGCTATAGAACGCAATTTGGTCGTTGCCGGGTTGAACATTGGTTGGTGTCTTTAGATAGTAGTCAACGTCGGACCTCTTGAGCATCTGAGCGACGTCGATGGCTATTCGATCCAGCAATGGCCGGGTCTGGCCATCGGCTTCCATGCGTTTGTTGCCCAAGTTCGCGAGTGTCGCAGCATCGTTAAACAGGTGGGCAACCGAAAGAACGATCAATGTCATTACTGCGATCGATACGAGCATCTCAACGAGCGTAAATCCGCTATCCGATCTTCGCATAACTGGAGGCTGCTCAATTGCGATCAAGGCCCAGGAACATTTCGGTGCGGCCGGTTGCGTTCGCTGGCAAGACTTCTGCGGGCCAGGTCATTTTTAGGTGCACTAGAGTTGCAGCCCGCGAACCAGCGGTTGGCAGGAAGGTGATTGTAAGACGATACCGTGACTTCGAATTCGTGGACGTGGAGGATTGTCCATCGGCGCTGAAGAAAATGGTCGAAGTGGTCGTGCCACTCATCGAACTCGCTGGAATGTTAATTCCGAACTGTTGCGACCAGGCTCCTTCCCCGTGGGGCATTGTCGCTGGAGTTGCGCGCAAATCTGCGATCACGGCTCCGAGAGTGGTTGCGGCCGCTCCCTGCTGGATGGCATCCTGGTTTGTCTGTAAGCCAACTGTAAGGAGGCCGAAGATGGTGATCAGGAAAATTGATGTAACGCCCAGCGCAAGAGTTACTTCCACCATGGAAAATCCGCAGTGATTCAACCTAGCCTCTTTCATTTGCGATAGATTTTACATTTGCCCGTCACCCCACTGAATTGAATGGCTACGGTGTTGGCCCGGTTGCTCTCGGCCCCGGTCCCGTGAGTCGCCTTTAGCCCAATTTCGGCGACGCGTCTCAAGGCGTAGGTGCTATTGATGTTGGCCTCTCCACGAGGATTGAACCGAACCGTCTTATAGAATGTGTAACCCTGTGCGACGAATGGATAGAGCGTTTGGTTGAATGGGCTGTGGATGTCGTCATTGTTAATGCGGTTCTGATAATCAAAGGTTGGGCTTCCTGAGGTATACGGGTCATTTGGTCGACCGGCGATCGAGTTGGGATTCGGGGCGGGCGAAGGCGGTGATGGTGGCGGACCGATGTCGGTTATGTGGATATTCTCTATTCTCACGAGCGCACCGACCTGGGCGATTTGATCAGCAATCATCGGAATACGGTGGCTCGTGCTGGAGGCGGGATTCTGGCAACTTGCGGTCCCCTCCCTTGAGGCCAC